>Ga0210011_1000065_pt1 | contig 136648 bp, 116 predicted proteins | sample CryGeymeta201502_FD_183972 | JGI IMG/M metagenome (GOLD analysis project Ga0210011, IMG submission 183972) | Groundwater microbial communities from Crystal Geyser aquifers in Utah, USA - Crystal Geyser metaG 2015-02 (SPAdes) (version 2) | ecosystem: Environmental > Aquatic > Deep subsurface >...
ATTTGCGCGGACGCCCCACGTGTGATGGCTGCGGAAGGAATGGCTCCAGCACGGCCCATTCCGCATCGGTCAAATCGCTTGGCAAAGCCAGGTCGGCACGGGCATACTGTGCCCGGGTGGTGTCGGTCCACATCGTTGAACTCCGGAAGTTTGTTGCAAAACCCCGTGAATCAGCGACTTGGGCTCGCGTCAAGCTAACCCGCTGGCACCACTCAACTTAATTTCGGATCAGGCTCTAAGGCTACCTTTGAAGCAAGAGCGCGCCGTCAAAAGATAAGAGAAAAAATAAAGGTTAGAAGATCTGAATTGCGGGCGAATTGCAGCAGCATACTAGAACGCCATGCTAGCAATGTTATTCTTGCAGAGCAGCGCGATATCGATTTTTCGACCATAAATTTCAGTATGGATGAAATTGCTGATGCATATGCAAATGCGGTGGCTAACTCGAAAACGGAAACCGAGATGGATTATAATGCATCTCTTCTTTTGGGTTATGCAAAATATTATAAAGAAAAAACCGGTTCAGAGCTTGTGGTTCATTACTGTAGAGGACTGCTTAACCAAGCGGTTCAGTATAACGAGAATCGCCTCACAAAAATTCAGAAGCTTAAGATAAAATGGCGCAATCCCCACCGAGTAGTCCCTAGAGAGTATATTGATTTCCCCGACTAGAGCGCAAAGTAGGAGCGCCTTAGTGGGCGTCAAATTAATCAGTGCAAGCGACCATCCGTCCCAGACTTAGAGATTTAAGCGAACCGACGAATCTTTGCTGAGACGAAACCATGCGTCTGCCTCCACTTGGGGGACACGTCACATTTTGAGTGATATTTCCCAGCAATTTGAGTGCCCATCTTTGTCCTCTGAGGGGCCCCGAAAATACCGTCACCTGACCCACCGACCGCTCCAAAGCACACTCTTAAGATCACGCTTAACAGTAAGCGCTGTTTTCAGCCCACGTGAGCGTGTGGCAGGAGCTCATCGATGCGTGAAGCCGGGTGGCCATTGGCGAGGCTAGTCAGCGTAGCGGCCAGCCAGGTGTGCGGATTGACGCCGGTGAGCTTGCAGTTTTCGATGAGCGTGGCGATCACCGCCCAGTTGTCGCCGCCCTCGTCGGAGCCTGCGAACAGGGCGTTCTTGCGATTGAGAGCCAGCGGGCGGATGGCACGCTCGACGGCGTTGTTATCGAGATCGATGCGGCCATCGTCGAGGAAGCGCGTCAGGCCATCCCAGCGTTTGAGGGCGTAGCTGATCGCTTCGCCTAGCTTGGCCTTGGCGCTGACCTGCCGGCCGCGTGCCTCGAGGAACCTGTGCAGGTCGTCGACGATCGGACGGCTGCGCTGGTCGCGGGCGTCGCGACGCTCGTCAGCGGGAAGACCGCGGATCTCGTCTTCGACGGCGTAGAGCGATGCAATGCGCCGCAGCGCCTCGGCGGCGACAGGCGAGCTCTCGGCCAGCTCGTAGAACTTGCGGCGCACGTGCGCCCAGCAGAACGCGAGGCGGATCTGCTGATGACGTCGGGCAAGCGCGGTGTAGGCGCCATAGCCATCGACCTGCAGGATGGACTTGTAACGGTTTTGTGCCGGTCGCCTGAGCGTTTAGAGCTCGCAACAGGAGACCGACGAGATGATGAAGCATTCCGAAGAGTTCAAGCAGGAGGCGGTGCGGATCGCGCTGACCAGCGGTCTTTCGCGTGAGCGCGTGGCCAAGGATTTGGGCATTGGTAAATCGACGCTGGGCAAGTGGATTTCGCAGTATCGGCCAGCTGATCTGGCGTCAGCGCCGCAGGCAGATCTGGCCCGCGAGAACGAACGGCTTCGCCTTGAGAACCGCGTGCTCAAGGAGGAGAGGGACATCCTAAAAAAGGCCACACAGTTCTTCGCGAGCCAGCGGCCGTAAGGTTTGCGTTCGTGGAGAGCTGGCGCCATGTCTGGCCAGTCGAGACGATCTGCCGGGTGATGCAGGTCAGCCCTCGTGGCTATCGTTCGTGGCGCACGCGGCCAGTCAGCCAGCGTTCCCGCACGGACATGGCAGTGCTGGCCCATATCCGGGAGCAGTATAGCCTGAGCCTGGGCAGCTATGGTCGCCCGAGGATGACAATGGAGCTCAAGGAGGCGGGTCTCGCTGTCGGCGAGCGTCGTGTCGGGCGACTGATGAGGATCAACGGGATCAAGCCAGTCCGCACCCGCAGACACAAGGTTACGACCGACAGCAACCACCGTCTGGGTGTTGCAGCCAACTGGCTGGATGGAGATTTTGTTGCCGCTGCGCCCAACCAAAAGTGGGCCGGCGACATCACCTATATCTGGACACAGGAAGGCTGGCTCTACCTGGCTGTGATCCTTGATCTGCATAGCCGGCGGGTTGTGGGCTGGGCCGTCAGTGACCGAATGAAGAAAGACTTGGCAATCAGGGCGCTGGAGATGGCGGTGCGGCTGCGCAACCCACCGCCTGGTTGCATGTTCCATTCCGATCGCGGCAGCCAGTATTGCTCCTATGCCTATCAGAAGAAGTTGCAGGCCTACAGCCTGCGCCCATCGATGAGTGGCAAAGGCAATTGCTACGACAACTCTGCCGTCGAGACGTTCTTCAAATCCCTGAAAGCAGAACTGATCTGGCGGCAGAAGTGGCCAACCCGGCGTCAGGCGGAGGCTGCCATCTTCCAATACATCAACGGGTTCTACAACACCCGCAGGCGCCATTCATATCTGGGCGGCATCAGCCCGCTCGCATTCGAGGCCAAGGTGGCATAATGAGATAGGTGACCGGCGCAAAACCGTTACAAGTCCAGGATGCCTGCAAAGCCCTGGAGATGCGCCTCGGGTCGCTCAGCCTTGCGATCGGCGGCATAGACATAGGCAACCATCGGCGGGTCAGCGCCGCCCCAAGGTCGGTCATCGCAGGCGTAGGCCCATATCTGGCCGGTCTTGGTCCGCTTGCGCCCGGGATCGAGCACGGGCGCTGTGGTCTCGTCGGCGAACAGTCGTTCTGATCGTCGCAATCGCTCGAGGATATGATCGCGGATGGGCCGCAAATACCATGCCGCCCGTCCGGTCCAGTCTGCGAGGGTGGAACGGTCAAGCTGGATGCCCTGCCGGGCATAGATCTGCGCCTGCCTGTAGAGCGGAAGGTGATCGGCATACTTGGAGACCAGCACCTGCGCGATCAGCGCCTCGGTGGGGATGCCGCCTTCAACGATCCGTGCCGGCGCCGGAGCCTGCACCACTGCGTTCTCGCACGAGCGGCAGCCATAGCGCGGACGGCGGGTGACCAGCACGCGGAAGGTGGTCGGGACAACATCGAGGCGCTCGGCAACATCCTCGCCGATCTGGTGGAGCGTTCCGCTGCAGCAGGGGCAGGTCTTATCCTCGACATCGACGACCTGCTCGATCCGCTCGAGGTGGGCGGGCAACGCACCGCGGTTGTTCTTGCGCGGACGTTCGCTGGGAGCCTTGCTTGCCTTGTTCCTGGCGAGCTCGGCCTGCGAAAGTGCCGCCTCAACTTCCTCCAGCGCCAGCTCGAACTGGTCCTGATCTAGCTGCTCGGACTTGCGCCCGAACCGGTGACGCATCAGCGCATCGATGATCGCCTGCAGCCGCTCGTTCTCGGCCCGAAAAACCTTGAGAAGATCCAGCTCGTGGGCCTGTTCGAGGACGAGCGCGCGCAGGCCATCGACGTCATCAGGAAGGTCCGCTTCGAGGAGCATGGCCCAGTTGAATCAGTCTTGATGCATGCCGTCAAGCGGCAATCTGAGGCGCAATCGGACGGCGTCCGCCGTGCACGCGGCGCCAGTCCAGACCCTCTAACAAAGCACCCAGCTGTGCGGCTGTGAGGCGCATCACGCCCTCCTGGATCCGGGGCCATCTGAATGTGCCTTGCTCCAGCCTCTTGGCCATCAGGCAGAGACCTGTTCCGTCCCACCAGATGAGCTTGATCCGGTCTGCGCGCTTGGCGCGGAACACGTAGATCACACCGGAATAGGGCTTGCCGCCATACTCGGTCGCCACCAGCGCTGCGAGCGAGTCCGCTCCCTTCCTAAAATCCACGGGCCGCGTTGCCACCATCACCTTAGCGCCGGGTGCAGGGCCGATCATCGCGATGCTCGAAGGGCTGTGATTACGGCCGCGATCGTATCAGCATCAGCACTGCTGCCGATCCTGACCAGCGCGCCGCCAATCTCCAGCTCGATCGCCGCGGGCTCGGCCCGCCGACGTCGACGTGATCTGACAGGATCTGGCGCAGGCTCCGGCGTATCGTCAGGCGCGACCATTACTGGCACGAATGCAGGGTCTTGCTGTTCCAAGGCAACCGGAACCGCCAAACCGTGATCCTTGCACCGCCTGACCAGCACCTTGCGCCATCCGTATATCTGCGATGGATCCAATGCATGCCTGCAAGCGACGGCCGCAACCCTCTCGCCGCCGGGCCAGCACTCCGCGACAATCGACGCCTTCTCCGTGTCGGACCAGTCGCGGCGCTTGCCGGCGCCAGTGAATACCTCGAACCGCCGAGCGCCATTGATCACAGGATCATCACCAGAGATTATCATAGGAGCAGCGCCTCGCCCTTTAACCGGGCGCGGAAACTCGGCGCTTCACATCAGCCGCGCAAGGTGGGGTCCGGACATCGCTTACGCTTAACAGCGCTCATTACCAACCCGCGCGAGGCGGCCCTCGCCGGACGAATACTGATCAAAAAGGATCGAGGTGCTTGGTCGCATTGGGAATCGCCGTGGCTGCCTTCCGCAGCAATACAATATGCGCTTCAGCAGCTTTTCAAGAGTGCATCTAGGCTTCGTTCAAGCCGCTCCCGCATCACCGTCCGAAGTTCGTCCGGGGCCTCTATCCGCACCGTCCCGCCCCAAGTGAACAGGTGTTCTGCGATCTCGCGCAGGCCGCCGGAGCAGAACCGCACCACCAGGTCATCACCATCCTCTTCGATCACCTGCTGTGGGTGAAAACGCCACCGACGCGCACGTTCGGCGCTCTCCGGAGTAACTCTCAACACGATGTCATGGCCTTGTTCGCGCCAGATGCCGAAACTGGCGCTCATCCATTGGTCCAAATCCCAATCCTCGCTCGCCGCGCCGGGCTGATTGCTGACCCGTGCTTCGGTAATGCGATCGAGACGATAAGGGGCAGGTTCCAGATCGCGGCCGGGGATCTTGCCTATCAGATAGGTCGCAGGCCCGTGGATCAGGCCCAGCGGAATGACCCGCCGCCACTTCGGCTCTGTCGCACCGTCGGCAAGGTAATCGAATTCAAGGCACATCCCGGCCATCATCGCGCCCTGCACCTGCGCCACGGTCTCCGGCGCATGTTCGATCATCGGGCCAGCGGGGACATGGTGGCGCTGAAGCCGCACCAGCGGGTCAAGGTCTGGTGCCATACGGCTTTTGACCTCCCGCCTGAGGCCTGCCTGCACCTTGCCGGTCAGGCTTTCAAGCAGAGGCGCCTGCGCCGATCCCGCCTTGCGCGCCCTATCTGCGAGCGATTGCAAAGCGGCGATCTCGGCGACATTGGGCTGGGTGAAAGGCGACGGCAACGCGCCCGGAATGCGGAAGCGCTTGTGGCGGTCATCAACGCTTTCCTCGAGATCGAAGTGCACGAGGATGAGATCGCGCAGCCGCTCGGCGGTGCGGCGGTTGGCGTCGATCAGCTCGGCCATCTCGTCCAGAGTAAGGCCTTCGGCGCTCTCTCCCAGCGCCTTGACCAGAGTGAGCAACCGGTCGAGTTTTGCGTTGCGTGCCATGGCGTCTCGCTAAGCTGTTGCCAGAGGTAATGTCGCCGCATCGGCCACCGAGGGTGCCATCACCAGTGTCCTGAGAGCTTCCGCAAGAGCCCGCTCGTCCAGCGAAACGTCCGCGGTCGCGATCATGAGGCGCTCGCTCCCGCCCGCAATGCCGAATTCCTTGCGCTGTTCGCACCCCTGCCCCGGCACCGCCGGGTAGAGCAGCATCAGCTCGGCGGTGCGGTAGAGGCGGGCGTAGGCCATCATCTGATAGACATCGGCTTGACTCACCCCGTGCTTGCGGTCGAGTGGATCGGAGTTGAGCTTCTTCCACTTGGTATCGATGATCGCCACGATCTCGCGGCCACGGCGCAGCATGATGTCAGGCTTGGTGCGGAACGCATCTCCGCTGCCGAGATGGTCGCCAGTATAGGCGCCGAGGCAGGCGCGGTGACCGCCCTGATCGGTCACCTCGATCCCGCTGCCCGCTAGCGCCCGGCGCAGCAGCACCGCGATGTATTTCTCAAACAGGTCGTTCATTGGGAACAGCAGGGTGAGGCCCTCGGGTGCCTTGGCCGCGTGATGTGTCGCCTGCCAGTCGCGATGGAGCAGTAGGCGGGCGAGCCGGAACAGCGCCTCCCAACGCCGGTTGGTGCGATCGATCCGCACCCCTTGCCAAGGCAGGCGGGTGATCGGCATCAGCGGGATTTCCGCCAAGGCATGGCGCAGCTCGTCAAGTTTGCGCCGGGTGCCAAGCAAGCGGGTGTGGCGAGCGAGGAACACGGTTGCCGCCGCCATGATCCGCATCAGCGGCGTGTCTGCTTCAAGCTGGTCGAAGCGGCAAGCAAGCCGGTCGGGGCGCACCGCATTGTGGGTGAACTGACGGGTCACATCGAGCCGCCCGCGCAAGGCAGGCAAGTCTTCCTCACATTGGAGATAGGCCCGCGGCAGCCCGCGGCGGACCTCGGCGAGCAAGCGTGTGGCAAAGGCGTCGATCAGGATTTCGAGCAGGGTGTTTCTCTGCCGCGCGATGGTCGCTTCGGCGCCAATGTCGAGATCGAGCCCGAGGGCCACATCGAGCATCCGCACGAGGCGGCTGCGCACGGTCTCGTCACTCTCCCCAGCCACGGCGTCAGAATCAACCTTAGGCAGGATTTCAAGGCTGCAACCTTTGGCGGAGACTATCCCCACCATTTGGCGGGCAATGATCCGGTCGCGCCCGAGAACGAGGATATTGGTCGCATCATCATGCGCCAACGGATGCTCACAAGCGGCGGCATGAAGCGCATGAGCGTGTGCCCGGGTCAGGCCGCGATCGCCGAACCGGGCATGGCCCCACTCGCGGATCGTCAGGTGCGTCACGGCGCGAAAGCCTCATGCACCTTGCGAGCATGATCGGCCGTCTCACCGGTGAAGCATGCCAACCATCCACGCCAAGAGCAGGCAGCAAAGCGCACACGGTTGCCGGCGACGATGGCATGGAGATCCTCAATCTCACGGCGGTGGGCGAGGAAAGCCTCTTGCGGGTTGCGGCAAGCATCCTGTGGCTCGGCGTAGAGATAGAGCAGAACGGGCGACAGGCCCGACCGGGTGCTTTCGGTCGCAAGGCCCAGCGCGTGCTTTACCAGCTGCGCGGCATCGAGATGCTTGTAGCGCCGGGGTTCGGCCCGCAGCAGGTCGCGCATGGCGCACCAGCCATGCATGCCATCACCCCAGACGTCCCGATCGTAGGCATCTGCCAGCTCTGCAACCTTGCTGTCGCGATAAGGCTCGTAGCGCTTGGATTCGACGCCGATGACATGAGCGTCGGTCCACATCACCGCATCGAGCCACGGATGGCGTCCCCCGCTCCACGGGAAGCGCAGCTCGCGTTCGATTGCGACCGCAGTCACTGGGCCACTAAGGTCGGCAACCGACGGGAACAGCGGGCAATCGGCGGGCCGGTCAAGGAACCACCCGAACCCATTTGCCGCAAGTGCAGCGCTGCTCTGCGGGCTAGCAAACTTGCCGCTCGCGATTTCGTTGCCCGCAGCCCGCCCGTAGATTGCGCGCACCTTGTCCTCTGGCACACCGGGCAGAAAGATCGGCTGCGCTCCGCTCAAGCTTCGTCCTCCAGATCAGAGGTCGATGCGGCCTGCGTAGAGACGAGCCGGACGTAGGCTCCCTCATCGAACTGCGAACGCACCCGCCAGCTTCTGAGTGGCTGCCCGCCCTCGCCCATCGGATCCTCGATGATCTCGCAGGTCAGGAAGTTGCCGCCCTTGTCCTTTTCGCCGAGCACGGCGGCGAGCCGGTTCCAGTCGTCGAAGAAGTATTCCTGGAGCAGCGGGATGACCTTGTCGCGCATCACCGCATCGACGTCCCCCTTGGTCTCGCAGCCGATGAAGAACGCATGGCCGATACGGTGATCCCGGTCGACGAGGTATTCGATCCGGCGGTTCATGGTGTTGAGGACGGAGCCCAGCGGCAAGCCGGTCGAGTTCTCCGCAGCGATGAAGGCCGGGATCGAAGTGTCAGGCGCCATCTCATCGAAACGGAACCGCCGGCGCAGCGCGGTGTCGAGCAGCGCAATCGAGCGGTCAGCGGTGTTCATAGTGCCGATGATGTGGAGGTTGGCCGGCACACCGAATTCGCGCTTGGAATAGGGCAACCGCACCTTGAGCGCGTTCGGCATACCGAGCCGCTTGTCAGGCTCGATCAACGTAATGAGCTCGCCAAACACCTTAGAGACATTGGCACGGTTGATTTCGTCGATGATGAGGACGTGGGGTAAAAGATCACCGCCCTCCAGGCCAATCTCGCCTTCGCCATCCGACGCACTGTTGAGTAGGCGTTCCAGAACCTGCAGATTGAGCCTTGTGCGCGGCAACTCATAAATGGTGTCGAGGCTGAAGCGGGTATCGGGGCTAAGTTCCCCCACTGGCACTCCGTCTGGATCGCTCCACAGCCAGGCCACTTTCCGGCGGTGAGAATATCGACCGTCCTGGCGCGGCGCATATTCATATTCGCCCTCCACGATCCCGATTGCCCGGAAGGCATTCAGACCCTTCGATGCGACGATGACGTCGCCAACCTTCAGCTGGTTGCGAAACCGGTCGGGCGACTTCACCATGCCCATCTGAGAGGTTATGCGTTCCTCTGGAAAGCGGGCTTCCAATTCGGCGAAGATGGCATCGCGATTGGCAAATCGCGGATCGCTCCAATCAACGTCCCTGAAGCCGAAGATTGAATAGCCTTGCTCAAGCGATTCCTCGAAGACCCAGGCGCTGTGTGGATCATTCGACTGGCCCAGCGACATCTTGAATATGGCCCGATTATCGAGCGAGAGGCGCTCAACCCCGCGCTTCACTCGCACCTGCGCTCTTTCGGCAAGCCGCGCGAACACACCGCTCTCAGGCTTAAGGTTGAAGCCGCCGGTCTCGCTTGTTCCATCAGCTTCCGGCCGCAAACCCTCGACGAATTCCTCGTAGCTGAAGCTTTGATGGAAGGTGACCATTTCGATCTGCCGCGCGTCAACCAGTTCGCGGTAACGCACCATCAAGGCATCGCGGCCCTCAACCGTGTCGGGGAAGTCCGCCGAACCATCGCACAGGCGAACCGCTTCGAGTGCGGTGCGGTAAGTCTTGCCGGTGCCGGGAGGACCGTAAAGGATGATATTCGTTGGCTGCATTACCGCCTCCTTGATTTCGTTGGCATCGCTGGCGGTGGAGCCATGAAGACGTTTGCGCCACCCGGCATCGAGGAACCACTCGATGTCCTGCTCTTCGCCTTCGAGCAGGAAGCGCCGCAACCGATCAGCGTATTGGTCTTCGCCTGGGTCACGCAGCCGCCACACCGCGTCGTTGTTGGTGTAGAAGAACCAGCGACGCGGCTCTTCCAACGGCGTCCAGTCGACGCCGACCCTGAGCCGATCTTCGCTGACCTCGGTGATGGTTCCTTCGGCGCGGAACCGGTGCGCAGTGACAATCCCGCCGCCAGCATCGAAAGGCAGATCGCGTGCTCGCGGAATGAAGTCCTTCAAGAAGATGCGATCGCCGGCCTGCATTTCGCGAACGCGGCGGTTGTTGGCGCTTCCGGTGTCGGTGAGCAGGCTCCAATCTCCGCGCTCGACAAAGCGCGGCAAGCCGTCTTCTTGCCCCCAAAGCGAAGTGACCATCCATACTGGCACCGGATCAAGTTCGCGGGGGGTTTCCAGCTTGTCCTTACAGGTTACCCAAAGAAAGCCTTGGACGTCCCACATGTCACGCGGGTTCCAGTTCCAATCTTCATCCATGATCCGCAAAACTTCGCGGGCCATGGCATTCACCCGTTCGAGTTCACCGCGCGCAAGGGGCGCATTTGCGAAGGCAGGACTGCCGAGCAGCAAGCGCGCGGCATAGTCGGTTGGTATTGATCGGATCGGCAATACCTCATCCGGCTCGACAAGAGCCCGAAGCATCGTCGGGAACATCCTGCTTTCGGCGTAAGGATTACTCGGCAAATCCCCGCGCATGACCGGCCAGACGGTCGCCAGATAGGCGACGACGCCTTCAACGGGATCCTCAGCGCGCGCTAATCGTCCGGTAGCGGCTTCGACTAGGCCGGGATGCGCTGTGCGCGCATTATCGATGACCTTTTGCGCCCTCCAATCGATGAGATTGCATTCTACCCCTGCTCGCCCAGCCAAGAGGTCGATGAGTGCAGCGCCAAGAGCTTCGTCGCTTTGACCTTCCACAGCGAGGGTCGAGGTAGCCTGCAGCACAACTGCATGCTTATAGTCCCGCTCCAACGACGCAAAGCTTGGACTTTCATCGAAAGTCTTGAAATCATGATGAATTGAAAGAAATTTGTCCCTCAGACGCTCCAAAGCGGCGCGGTCGATCTGCATATCGTTCCCGCCCTGCAGCCCGAAACGATAGCGAATAGTCGAACTGGGCTGATCGCTGCCAATCGGGCTGCGTCGATCAATCAGGGTAACCTTCGCTCTTTCCGCAAATATCCGCCCTTCCAGCGCTCCGCAGACCGCAGGCATAGCTTTCTCAAGGCCCATACGGGTGTGAACATCACCAGACACGACTTCGACCATACGCTCGCGGCTCTGCCGGGCTGGTTCTATGAAGTTGGTGATTACAAAATCACGAATTCGGTCAGCTTGGGTTTGAGACACATCACCGCGCCGATCCACGATGCGAAGGCCAAGCCGCGCCAAGTGCTCTCGGGCTTCCGTGCCATCGCAAGTCTCGCTGTTGCGGGCTTCGCCATTCGGCATGTAAGCGAATGCGGCGCCGAAAAGAGCCTTGGACGGATAGCGCTTGCCCCCAATCTCCACTTCGTAAGTGATGTTGCGATCAGCAAACTGATACTTCTCCATGAACGCGCCGCGCCCGAGCCGATCAAACTCAGCTGCAGCTCGCTCTACGGCCTGAATATCGGGTCTTCTCACTTACACCCCTCCTCGGCCACCCAGGCCAGCGTATTCACAAGTCTCAGATGTTCAATGCTTTTGGCATCGAGTTCGAGCAATTTTGGATTGGCCAGCACGAGCGCAAGCGTGCGCGCCCGGCTGATGGCGACGTTGATGCGGTTTTTGGAATAGAAGAACTCAACATTGCGCGGCAGGTCATCGGGGCTGGACGTCGCAAGCGAGACGATCACCACCTCGGCTTCCTGTCCCTGAAACTTATCGACTGTGCCGACCCGAGCTGCCTGAGGCAGTGCAGCGCGCAGCGCGTTAACCTGCACATTATAGGGCGCGACGATTAGGATATTCTCCCATCCGATTTTTCCTTCGGAACCGTCGCGCGCGGTGAACGGCGTTCCGATAAGCCCGTCGGCCAATTCCCTAACACGCGCAACTTCCGCATCGCTGCGCTGGCCGCATCCCGTATGATCCATGGCTACGAAGCTGATGCCGCTCTCAGCCAGCGCCGGATCATGACCCGGCGAAAGGTGCAACCGTTGGCGCGCGCAGTCGGGATGCGCCTTGAGCCGCCCATCGTAGACTGCCTCGGAAATAAACCCGCAAATCGAAGAATGCATTCGCCAGCTGGTGTCGAGCAGGATTCCCCGATCGGGCGCCACAGTTGCTTCGCCCTGCAACAAGTAATCGAGCGCTGACAAGCCGCTCTCGCCCGGATGCGCGCCTTGGATCGGCTGGGATAGCTGCATCTGGTCGCCGACGAGCACGATATTCTTGGCCGCCGAACCCATCGCCAGCAGATGGCCAAGCGACACTTGCCCCGCTTCATCGATAAACAGGTAATCGAAATGCTGATCGAAATCGCTGTCAGCAAACAGCCACGCCGTGCCCCCAACCAGATCCGGAGGGTAATCATGGACGTCCTGAACGTTCTCGACGTCGGTGATGATGCGCCCATTAAGCCGCTGCTCCTCCTTGCCTCGCGTGGACTTTTTGACCCCGCAGAAGTCGAGCCCAGTTTCCTCGGCTACGTCCTCAATCTTGGCTAGCAGGTTGTTGATCGCCTTATGGCTGTTGCTCGACACACCCACGCGCTTGCCTGCCGCAAGTAGCGCGCAGATCACGTGGGCCGAAGTGTAGGTCTTGCCGGTGCCGGGTGGCCCCTGAATAAACAAGGCTGTCTCGTCCATAGCAAGGCAGCGCAAAGTTGCGGCCTCGACAAGGCTTTCGCCTTCACGAACCAGCGGTTCGCCCTCCCATCCGACAAGGCGCGGCGGGTCGCGTTCGATCAGATCGAGGAGCGCGCGGTAGGGCGGGCCGTCTGATAGACCGCAGGACCATGTTTCCAGACCGTCGGCATCGGTTTCGCCGTGCAGCCACTGCGCCTCGGTCATCCCCGCCCAAGCCATTGCCACGCGGCGGACTGCAGAGACGAGGATCTCGCTGGGGACGGTCGGCTCGGGAATAAGGGATCCGTCCTCGGGCCAGATACCCTTCGCAGCATTGCCCCGTTTGACCTCGACCTGCCCGGCTTCCCCATCGAGCGCGACGATGGTTCCAACTTTCGACAGCGTCGGCGCATGCAATACGACATCGCCTTCGCGCAGCTTCGTCTCTTGGGGCGGAAAGCGATAGCAGGCGATGGTGCTACGTTTCTCCGGGCGCCGCCATACCCCGTCGTCGTCGGGGTCAGGTTCGATCGCGCCGATGCACTCGGTGTCCTCAGCCAGCTCGTCGACCTCGCGCTCGCAACGATCGAACATTTCCCAGAGGGCAGGCTTGTCCGCCCTGCGGTGAAATTCAGTAAGGTGTCCGACCAGAGCACGGCCCGCAGGAGTCGTAGGCAAAGAGCCTGCATCAATTGCTTCGATCAGCCGCCTTGAGCGTTGCTCGGCCTGCTCGCGCTTTTCAGACTTCTCCTCGCTCACGGCAACCGGCGGACCGATCTCTCGCCAGGGTAGGTGATCCATGCGGAGCGACACCAGCCAGTCGCGCAGGCCTTCGGTGTTCTCGCAATCGACCTTGTTGTATTCGAGGATGTCATCAAGGATCCGTTGTTCGCCGGTTTGCTGCCAGCTCTTGTATTCGACCACCGACTGGTCGGCCTTAGTCACCGCCCCATCGCGCTTTTCGGCAAAGAAAACTTCCATCGTCTTGAGCGAGAGGTTGGGTTCCGAGGTGCGCACGGCCTGACGCAAAACGGCGTAGAGATCGACAAATCGGCGCTCGCGCAGCAGGCGATCAAGCACAGCCTCGCGGCTGGCATGCAGCGTAGAAAGACGGCGCAAGGCGGTAATCTCATAAGGCGCGTAGTGATAAATGTGGGCGCCCGGATGACGGGCGAGATGATCAGCTATCCAGTCAAGCGTGTCTTCGAAGGCGCGACGCTCTTCGGCCGCATCGTGACCCCAGCGGAAGCGAAACTCGGATCGTGCGCCGTCGCGGTAATGCACGCCCCAAAGATAATCGCGCCCGCCTTCCTCCAACGGATCACCCTCGAGATCGAAAAATAGATCGGCCGGATCCGGCGGTGGCAGCAGGGCGAGGCCGCGCCCCGTTTCCGCCGGCAGCGCCACCACCACAGGCTCGCCGCCGGCCCGCCGCGCCAGTTGCAGCTTGGCCTGGGCGCGCAGCTTGTCGAGCGTGGCGGACGCCATCCGCGGCACTTTGAAACCATCAGGCAATTGTGCAAGCGCCGCCAACGTCTCGATCCCGGCGTCCTTGAGCTTCTGCGCCTGCGGCCTCCCGAGTCCGGCGACGAGCGAAAGATGCTCCTCGGTTTCCCACACCGCGCCGCAATGCTCGCGCCACGGACACAACGGACAAGCGGCGCATGGATCGGGGCTGGTAGCGCCGGGGTCGCCAGCCACAAATTCAGTGAACCGAATGATCGCGGCCGAAAGCACCTTGGCAAAGTCAACCAGCCGGAAACTTTCGCGCCGTCCATCACCGAGTTCGACATGGACCCGGCGCGGGCTGCGACCCTGAATAGCTGCGATCATTCGCGCATAAAGCCCGAGCTGGACGAGATGTGACGCCTTGGCCGAGCGGGCGAGCTTGGTGTCGACCGGTTCATAGGACCATGCACCCAATGCAGAAGGCTCCTCCACCCGCACCAGAAAGTCAGCAAAGCCGCTCCATGGCGGCTGCAGGAAAGCGGCCTGAAAGATTGCAGCTACACCCTTCTGCATGGCTTCGGTCGTCAGCCGGGCACGTTCATCCAAAGACCGATTAGTGGGAATTTCGACGAGCTCGCCCTCGCCCGCAAGCTGCTTGCGGAACCGCTCCTCGTGCTCAAGCCCGGCTTGCTGAACCAGCTTTGCCATCGCATCGTCCTGAGCCAGTGCGGGCGCACCGTCCGGATCGGCTAGACGCACCAGATCGAGCGCGGTGGCATGGTTGCAACCGAGAAAGCGCACGAGGTCCGTGGGCGAAAAAAGTGTTTGTCCTTCGTGCAGGCGCATGGATCATCCTTTCGATCGCAGGCTTAGGGCAGCGATACGACAGAATTGGTCATCGAAATGATAATTGATTAAAATTGCAAGGGTCTACCGACTGGAGCACCCCCGATGCACCCACTTGACGCTACAAGCCGGTGGCCATCCCACGATACCTGCTTTGGCAAATCATGCTTCATGCTCGTCAAAGTGCGAGCCATTGTAACTGTCCATTCCCGGCCTGGTCAGCTCCCATTTCGGCGAGGCACAGCCGCTGATGCTGCGCTCGATCTTCTCGAGCCAGGCGGTGTTTAACCCCAACAGCCTCCCACGCAGCTCAACCCGCTGCTATCCGGGCAATTGATTAGCACCCACCACGCCAGCGTCCGCCGGTGTCCGGTGCGCTCGCAGTAAGGCATGAAACTCTGCACCGCGATTCACCTGATCGCGAGCAACCGAGGCGCTGTGCGCTACCAATTCGTTCAGAGGTGGCCAACGTCAGCACATTCCTGGGTAACGGAACCTAGGCGAAATGTGCCGCTCGTCGATACGCTCCAAAAACCCTACCGACCTACTGAATCCACCATCAAAGATATTGGTCTGCGAGCTTTCTCAGCAAAGTTTTTTCCGCATCGCCGAATTGCCATCCAACCTGCTTACCTGTGAACAGCCGGCAATCTTCATTCTCGAAGCTGATCGCTTCGATTTCTCCGGTCTCGAGCTTCTTGTTTTCGCCTCGGACGCAGATGATCGTCATATCCCGATCCCATAGAACTTGCGCAAGCTCTTCGACGGACAGGGGCTCTTCCCCATCAAGGACCATACCGGTCGTATCGATCCGACGATGGAGGTGGCCTCGAGTCATTCCGTTGGCTTTCTCTGCCTGCCTCGAGAAATCTTGGTCCCTGTAGGCTTGCAGCGCCGCTTTGGTGATACCGACGACGCGCCAGCCATGCATACGACGACCGCCCAGAATGGCTCCAAGGACGGTGTTGCTGAACCCGGGCGTGAAGGTCTCGGGGTCGTGTGCTCTGGCTGCATGGAGCGCAGTGTAGAGCCCATACCGCAGGCGGATTTCATCGTGCAGGGTTGCTGGGGCAGTCATAAACTTCCTCTCATTTTATCTCTGTATTACCGTAACTAAAGCCTGACTTTCATGTCAAATCATGCGGCACTTTGGCATGGGTCGCTAGGGCGTTTGCCCACAGGAAGACCCTTCCATCCCGCGGGCCCTAGGGGTCACCTTCGATAACGATCAACTGACAAGGAGCGGCTTGTGACGGCACAAGCTCGCCTCGTGCGTTACGAGAAGCCGTCGCCTCAGCAAAGATTCCAGGAAACAGCCGGGCAAGAACCAGAAACTGCGGCTCGGTTACCCCCGATCGCGCGGGCACCATGTAAACTCCGGACAACCGTCTCAGGTCTCGGTCGAAGTGGAACTGGATTAGAAGGAATTCGTCATTCAGCCGGTTCGCAAGCTCAAGATATTCGTCGTCACTCACGCCGTCCGATGTTTCGATGTAAGTGTTGAGGGAAATGAACTTTTCGTCGCTGCTAAGGCGGATCCAGTAAGGGAACGCAAACTCGGTGACATAGAGCGAACTGCTTTGATCGGAGCAGACACCCTTGAGCACATACTCGATGCAGTTTTTGCGCAAGGCGGCTGCCATGGTGGCGATGTTAGGTCCGGCCATGAGAGGGAAATCCGTCATCTATCCTCCTCGGTAATGCTTGCATTCGCTGTCGGTGTTCGCACGCAGCCCTTAGGCCTCGCTGGCCGCGAAAAGAGCAGATGCGAGGGTGCGAATTCGCGGCTCCCAGGCCAGCAGGGCGAGCCAGTGCTCGGGTATGGCGCTTGCACCATAGATGCCGCCGGCCAGCTGTCCGGTGACGGCAGCAGTCGTATCGGCATCATCGCCGAGGTTGGCGGCAGCTAAAACAGCTTCCTCGAATGTCGCGGTGCTGCCGACGGCCCAAAGCGCTGCTTCCAGACTGTGCACGACATATCCCGTCGATGCGATCTGGTCGCGCCGCTTACCGCGCCAATTGCCGGCCATTATGGCTTTAATGGCCGGCGCAACATCAGGTTCACAGCGAGGTCTCAGGATTTCGTGACGGGGCTGACCGGCGATGGCCTCTGCCAGCAGCCTTGCAAAAATGCGGCACGCGCCAATCGCCTCGCTCGCACCATGTGTAGTTCGGCTCTGGCGGACGGCGATGTCATCCAAGAGGCTCGGCGCGTTATTTGCGGCACTCGGATCGTGCTTATTGCTCCAATGGCGCACAGCAACCGGAGCAAGGCGCATTAAGCTGCCATTGCCTGCGGAGCGGGGATCGCAACTCCCCGCGATGGGATTACCAGTCTCACGGAATCGGCTGATCGCCATCGACGTCGTCATGCCGATATCGAAGCAGGTGCCAGTGCAGGAATAGGCGCCTGTCTCGCGCCACGAGGCAAAGCGCTGCATCAAATCGTCTTCGCTAAGCAAGGGATCTGCAAGGAGACTCTCGCCAAGCGCAAGGGCCATGGCGGTGTCATCCGTCCACTCTCCGGGAGCTAGATCAAACGGGCCGCCTCCGACGATGGTGGTAACGCCCTTCCCGAAATCACGAGCGCTGAATTCGAGCGTAGTGCCCAAAGCATCGCCCACAGCGAGACCGAGCAACGCGCCTTCGGCACGGTCGATTCTGCTTTCTGGTGTTTGGCTGGGCAGAGAGTTGAGCGCGCGCTGCTGACGTCTCACATAGGCCTCCTGCTCGCGTGTCTCGATGGCGCCGGGGCGTGCAAGACGAACCGCTTGAATGGCGCGATCAGGCTCCATCCCAAGCTCGATCATAAGGCGCGCGGTTACCGTGCCCGCACGCCCAAGGCCGCCTTTGCAATGGACCAGAACCTTGAAACCATCGCGAAGAATAGCGCGCAGCCTCGCCCCGGCGGTCTTCCACGCCCGCTCGAAATCGGCTCCGGGAACGCTGACATCACGGATCGGCACATGAAACCATGCCATATGCTGCCGCCGCACTTCATCGCCGAGCCCGCTGACACGAAGTTCTTCGGCTTCTTCGGCTTCGATAAGAGTTACCACTGCCTGAGCGCCCCATGCGCGAATGGCCTGCACATCGGCAACCATATCGCGCTCCCAGGTGCCGCTTTCGGCCAAGGGCTGCCATTTGCCGGGGCATAGAGTGAGCCCGATCGAACCATAGCCGGCAGCGGGGAAAATTTCAGCGATCTGAAGGGGATGCGTAGTGCTGGTGCGTGCGCAATGGACGTTTGCTTTGCTTCGACGCATATCGGGTCGCTCCTTGTTGAGTTGCCCATCCGTTTTAGCGAGCAAAAGCCGTAGCTGTTTGGCCGTTCGGAAATGTCCGGGTTAGCCGGGAGCACAGCGGATCACTCGGAAGGCGCAGGCCCTATTGCGACAAGGGACGTAGGAAAGGGGTATTTGATCGATGCGCAAAGCGGTCGGCTTCTATTGGACTTTGCCAGTGCCTTGGGCAGGGTTTCACGATCTGCCAAAGGACGTGGAAGAGGCAGCAAAGGTCAGCAAGACCATTCGCTACCAAATGCACCTCGTGCGCAATTACGCCAAAGCCGAAAAACTCGATTTGGTTGCCGAGCGGGTGTTTGTTGAGCTCCAGCCCGACCGTCCCAGCCCCCATATTCGCGAACCACTCGAAGGCTTGGCCGTCTTGTGCAGAGCTCAGCGTGCGGAGTTGCTCTATGCTGATTTTTCAAAGGTCCAAGGCTGGCGCAGCCATCATGTTATGCGGGATTGGCTAGGCCAGAAGGGCCACGACATTGAGCACACTGGAGTCTGGCCTGACAGCGTCTCCCTCGATGGCTTGGACTTTGATCCTTATGCCCATTTCGAAAAATGGAAAGATGATTGGAATGCTTGGAAAACGGCCAAGGCAGCGCGCGGACAGGCGTTATTGGCAGAGATCACCGCATTAAGGAGCGAAGGAAAGTCATATGCAGCGACCGCGGAGGCACTGAACCGACAGGGCCTCAATTCCCCCATAGGCAGACCGTGGACTGCGGAAGCCGTTCGAAAGTTTACAGCTCGCAATGGATCCTGACCAGCAGCTTTGTGAAGCCGCTGGTATTAGCTCGTCAATGAGGCGCGCCCATCGTCTCTACGCTCAACGGCCCGACCCTCATCAAAAGCCAGTCAGTGCCCGTGCAACCGCAACCATCGCCCACGTGTCTCGAGCGCAATAAGCCTTCAGCGCTTCCTCTAGCGCCTCGCGTCGCAACGGATCGCAGGCCGGGTCGGCGGCTTCGAACCACGCCGCCTGTGCATCACCCCCATCCTTCACTTCGAGCGCGCCATAATCGAGTTCCGCAGCGATAGTCGGAAGCACCGCCTTGATCGACCAGCTGCCGCGCTGGTCGCGGTGATACCAGTGGTTGCGGGCGACGGGCAGGAGATCAACAGTCGCCTCTGCCATTGCTTCGAGACGCGGACCAAGATCGGGAAAGGACGCCGCCAATGCTCGCAGAACACTGCGCTCAAAGGCGGCATTGTAGGCGATAATCGTCGCGCCCTCGGGGATATGTTCCACCAGCGCCTCTGCGCAGTGCCGGCGAGGGTCGCTGCCGTCGCAGCTCAGAAACTCGTAGTGTGTCATGCGCCCGCCGCGCCGTTCAAGGTGGAGCGAGAACTGGAACGGGACCTGCTGAAACGGGCGTGTGCCAATCCAGCGGGGAATTGCGGGAGCGACGGTCTCGAAATCAAGCCAGGCACGCGGCCAGCCCCACCCGGCCATTGCATTGCGCGCCCCTTCGGAGTCGTGGAACGGGATGCCGTCGCGGGTGGCAGCAAGGATGCGGGTGTGGCGGTCGTTCAAATCGGCTTCGGCCAGATCGAGCAGGTCCACGATCCCGCGCTCGAGCCAGCGCTTGCCCCCGCCATAGGGGAGCAAAGTCACCGGCCATTGCGGCCCTGGCGGCAGATCGCGGCTGCAGTAGGCGGCAAATTCGCAGGTGAAGGGCGCGTTGCAATGGTCGCCCATATCGCGCTGGGGTTCTTCGCCGGAAAGAGTGGCGCGCGCCTCGGCCACCAGCGCCGGGCGTGTGGCGACGGTATCCTCCAGCTCGCCCAGCAAATCGGCGTCGGTAAACAGCCCGGCGTAATCACCCTCGCGGGAGAGCACGAAACTGGTGTCGATATGCCGGATGGCGGCGCGCTTCAGATCGATACCAGCCTCGCGCATGACCCAGACCTGTGTGGCAAGATCGCCGCGGTGGTAATCCTTGACCTTGCCGGAGCTCTTGACCTCGGCCGCCGCCCAGCCCCCGCTTTTCAGCCGTTCGAGAACATCGACCCGCACCAGCACGCCATCATGCTCAAAGGTTGCCTCGAAAATCGGGCCGGGATGGCCTCCCGTGATCAACGAAGACGTCTTGGCCAGTGCTTCGGAAAGTGTGGGCGGATCAACCATCACGCCTCCTGGGTGAAGGGCACAGGCGATTTCGCCAACGGTGTTTCCGGTAGCAAACCGCGCTTCGGCACCCTCATCCTGTTCGGCAACGTCGGGCCGATGGACCGAGAGCCATAGCTTCTTGGGGCATTGTTCGAAGGCAGTGATCTTCGATTTGGATAAGCCGAAGCGGCGTTTGGAATTGTGCGTTTGTGTCATGCTGGGTTTCCTACAAACACTATACGACAAAAACGGTCACTCATTCCTCAATAACCGGATACAGTGGCATCGCCCAGTCCTCGTCCGTATTATCCATCATCAGGTCGATGAACAGCGGCAGCAAATGGCCGAGGATCGCCGCTCCGTCGCGCACCTGTGAGCGGTTTGCGGCACTGTTCCAAGTCGCCCCGCCATGCAGCAGCTGGTTGCGCAGGACATAGAGCCGGTCGAATAGGATCGAGAGCACGACTGGCGTATCGCCAGCAGCCAGCGCTGCGTTGGCTGCGCGCTTGGCCGCCTCAAAGCTGATCGCCCAGCCACCACCGCCGGGCTGCCCCGCATGGTGTTTCCAGAACGGCGCGAAGACGTAGCGGTTGTCGAGAAGGATGCGGATTTCCTGTGGGAAGCGTGTCCATAACGCCTTGTAGATCCGCCCCTCGCCGTCGAGCTGCACCAGCATGCGAAAGAAGTCCTCGAAACGCTGGCGTTCGTTGGCCGCGCCGGGTCGGCGCCCAGCCCCCTCGTCCTCCTCCAGCGCACGCTCAAGATTGCCGGCATAGGCGGCGTTGAAGCCGATCCACAGATGGATGAAGCGGGTGTCGAGGTCTTCCTTCTCGCGATGCGCGCGCAGCAGCCAGCTGATCGCCCGGTGCACCCGCAAGGTGAGCGGCAAGGCAAAACCGTCCCGCAGCGCGCGCTGCTTTTCCTTGAGGCGATCAGGGTGGAGCGGGTCGGTTGTCGGCATCAACTCTCTCATTGCGGCAGAAGGGTATTTCCGACAAGATTTATCTCTTGTTACCAGATGCTTCCATATAGCGCATCAAAGATGGCCAAGAGCAGCTGAAACCAAACGACCGGATTTGTCGCAGCCATGATCCAATGCCCTTTCCGCATCGGCACAGACCGATTCCCCGGAGACCATTCCTGATGCACGAAATCACGATGGCCGAACCCTCATGCGACTTTCTCGCTATGTGGAACGCGGCCGGCAATCACATCCAGAGCTTCTTTCAGGACGGCCTTCAAAGCTGGCTCAAGGTCGATCCTCGCCCGCCCTTTCTCGAACATCTCTCTTTTCGGCTCGGCAACCAGGTGTTTTTCATCCGCTTAGAGGATGTCGACGAACAGGCGGCTCTGCCGGGCAGCCGCGAAGGTCTGCTGTCGGTGGCCGAAGGCTGGAATGGCTATCCCTGTCTCATGCCGATGCGCCGGACCTTGCGGGGCTGGGAACCCGATCGTCCAGGCTGGGGAATGATCGACCTGCGCAACAGCAAGCGCATCAATCCCTCGATGCTCGTCACCGACGAACCCTTGGCGATGACCGACTGGGAGCTGCTCGATTTCGCCGTGCAGGTCGCGAGGAACGACCTCAAGGAACGCGGCTACGAGATCATGTCATCGCATTCCAACCCGCAGGTCGATCCGAACATCTGGTTTGTAGCGGACATGGCAAAAGGGCCGGAATGGGTGGTGGTGCGCGCAGCCCGTTTCCCGCAGCGGCACGCCGAGCGACCGGCCAACCTCGAGGCCATTGAATGTAACGTGGTGCATATGAGCAGGCACGGCCACTTTGCATCTGTGAGCTTCGCGTCGGCCGATGGCCCGGAAGGACCGCTATGGCGCGGACATGGCGTAGAGATCGTTTTCGAAGGGCTCGAGCCTCTGACGCAGGCAGCGTGACAATCCTTCAGGGAGAAACAATTCGATGAGATCAGTTCTCGGCATCGATGCAGCCTGGACGGAAAAGCATGCCTCGGGCGTTGCGTTGGCTGTCGAGGATGCGAACGGCTGGAGGCTAAAGGGGGCATGGCCGTCTGTCGCTCACTTTCTCGCGGAGGCTTACGGGCAACCCTCCCCCGACAAACCGTCGGGAGGGGTTGGCCCGGCCAATGACCTGCTCGCTGCAGCCCGCGGGCTATCGGGAAGCCTGCCCGATCTTGTCGCGATTGACATGCCGATGGCTCTGGAGCCTATCGCGGGAAGACGCGCGTCAGACGATGCCCTTTCGCGGGCCTATGGAGCCAAGTGGTGTGCAGCGCATAGTCCCAGTAGCGCGCGACCCGGTGCGATCAGCGATCATCTGCGACATGGATTTGCGGAGGCGGGATATGACCTGTGCATCAGGGAGATCACCACGCCCGGCCTGATAGAGGTCTATCCCCACCCGGCGCTGGTCGAGCTGTGCGACGAACCCAAGCGCCTGCCTTACAAGGTCGGCAAGATCCGATCCTACTGGCCGAAACTTTCCCCCAAACATCGCCGAAGCCTGCTCGCAGGCGAGTGGAGCGCGATTGGAACCGTGCTCGAAGCTTATCTGCCGGGCGCGGAAAGCTTCTGCACCGGCTTCGAGCTCAGCCCGGCACAGCTGAAGGCGCAAGAGGACATGATCGATGCGATCATCTGTTGCATATGCGCCATCCTCGCCGTCGATGGCGGGGCACAGCCTTTCGCCGGTGACGACAAGTCCGCCATCTGGGTCCCGAAAGCCGACCCTGTCATTCAATCGCGCACATTGCTGCCGAAGAGCCCCTACTCCGCTCGGGCAGAGATGCGGCGCGAGGTCTGGCATGACAACATGTTGGACGACCCATACCTCGCCAAGATCATATAGGCGAAAGGTCTGCCGGAAAAGCGCCGCAAGGCGGCAAGAATAGGACGATTTATGGTCAACCGAACCCATTCCGAAAAGTATGGCAAATCAACCTTGCGCTGGCAGGTTGATAAGGATGGAGGCTACTCGGGGGTGGTCGTTGCGGACGGGAAGACCAGCCCCGTCTTCCATGACGAGAACGAGCAACGGCTTCTTGCCCGCCTGCGCAACGAGGCTGGCAAGCTGCATCCTCACTACATCGGGATAGAGGGTGCCATCGACCGCTTCCTCGAATTCATGCCGGACGGGTTCGAAGGTGAGCGCAGCGGGCAGCTTGAGGCTGATTACAAGCGGGCAGCACACAGGATGCTGAACACCGCTCTACTGGTCGAACAGGCGCAGAATGCCGAGGACCCGGACGCTAAGCGGGTCAGAGCAGCGCAGGTCTGGATCAATCTGCTGTCCCCCTACGAAAGCATGCATCTCAAGGAAGCACTCGAGGGACCTTCGGGCGCCGATTTCCTGCGAGGAGCCGCAGCCTTCGCAAACGGCGAATTAGATCATGGTGCCGCGCAGATGGCTGCGGCGATAAAAGCGCATGGGCGGCTGAGCTGGCCGACCGCCACATACTTTCCCTATCTGTGGAATCCCGAGAAGCACATGTTTCTCAAGCCGGTGGTCACATGCGACTTCGCGGAGCGCATCGGACATCGCTTTCAGCATGACTACGAGGCCGAAGTCTCTTCCAAAGTCTATGAAAGCCTGCTCGACCTTGCGCGCTTCACGCTCGAAAAAATCCGTCCGCTCGGAGCCAGAGACTTCATCGATGTTCAAAGCTTCATCTGGGTGGTGGGAGCATATGCCGATGAGCACAAGCTAGACCCGGAAGAGGATTCCCAGGCATGATATCAACCTTGCCATTGCGAATTAGCTTGGCGGGTCAGCGTTGCCATAAGGCATCGGGTGATCGTTGAGCAGGTTCCAGCGCGGACCTTAGGAGCAGTCAGCCCTGAGCCCGAAACTTGCCAATCGATGGATGCACAGAACCGATCCTGTGGGCACAGACTGTGCCACAAATTGTGCCACAAATTGTGCCCTTGACGGTTGCCCGCGATTGATTCAGGAAGGTGGTCATCCGGAAAATTCCGCGGATTGCAGTGGCTTGGATCACCGCCCCTGAGTGCCCGAATTAATTGGTTGGGAATCCTCTCTCCCCGACCAATTTCGGCCCTGATGGGCGCTTCGTCTCTTGACGTGCAACTCATCAACCATCGTTGGCCGTGCGCTTACGCCTTAAATGGCCGGAACCGCCGCAAGCGACAAATATCCTACCACAACGAAAAAAGCCCCGGTTTCCCGGGGCTTTATGACTTTAAGGCAATGCCGACTTAGCGGCGGCCGAAGATGTGAATGATGTAACCCCACATAAAAATTCTCCTATCAGCGCCAACTGCTGTAGGATGGGTTTAACAAGTTATTAACCTTAATCAACCGTAAACTGCGGTTTGACCCCCGCCCATCATTGCCAGAAGTTCGGGCATGGCGATTGCAGGCGAGAACAGATAGCCCTGCGCTTGGTCACATCCCATCGCCCGCAATGCAGCCGCGACAGAGATGTCCTCGACACCCTCGGCCACCACAATTTTTCCAAGCGAATGGGCAATCTCGATCGTCGCTCGCACCACGGCACGGCTTTCCTCTGAGGTTGCCATGTGCTGCACGAAACGCTTGTCGATCTTGAGCTCGGAACTGGGCAACTTCTGGATATACTCGAGATTGGATTCGCCCGTGCCGAAATCGTCGATCGAAAGACTGATGCCCCGCGCCTTTAGCGCGGCAATCGCCGGAGCGATGCGGTGGTCTTCGAGCTTTGCGGTTTCGGTCAACTCGAGGGTCAGGTTCTCCGGCGGAAAGTTGTGCCGGCCCAGCATCGTCATGATGTCGAAAAGAAGGTGTGTGTCCGACAGACTTTTGGCGGACATATTCACCGCAAGCCTGAACCGCGGATCAAGTGCAAGCGCCTGCTTTCCATCTGCCAGCGCGCTTTCCATAACCACGAGGGTCAGCTCGTTGATCCGGTCGCCCGCCTCTGCGGCCAGCACCAGCTCCTGCGGATTGATGTAGCCTTCGCCCTCCGGCTGCCACCGGATCAGCGTCTCGGCCCCCACGATCCGGCCCGAAGCCAAATCAATTTTGGGTTGGTAGGCAACGCCGATATCCCGATCGCGCAGTCCTTTTTCCAACACGCGGATCAGGTGCAAACGCGTGTTTCGCGCTTCCAGGTGTGCGGCGTCGTTGATGATGAAGCGTGCACCGCGATTGGCGGCCTCTTCGGCCGCCTGCATCGCTTTCTTGATCCGCAACGCCACTGACAGATCGTGATTGGTATCAATGCCGAGCGCCGGGGCGCTGTTGGATGACTGCCAATCGTAATTGTTTGCGGTCTTCAGCATCAAAGCCAAGCCATCAGCGTGACGTTCCAGATCATCCGCCCCCATGCGCGGGGAAAGCCACACAAGGATGTCACGCTCAAAAGCAATATCGCCCGCTTCGCCCGGACCTTTGACATAGGTGATCAGCGTGTTGACGAACTCTCCGATCTCGCGAGGGGACCAATCTTCCGACATTTCCGCCAGATTGGCGATCTTGAGCGCGTAGACATCGCGTTCCTCGCTCGGCTTGTCCGAGGCGATCGCATTGGTCGTCATCGCGTCAACATCGCTGCTGTAATATTTCCGGTTGATTTTTTGGAAGCCGATTAATGCCCAAATCAGGGCCATGAGCGCTGGCATCACGTCAATGTTTACGCCAAAATCGTCAAGCAGCAGCGGCATAATGAGCAGGCCGACAGCGGTTCCAACAATGACTTGAGCAGACCGGGTGCGGCCTGTTGCCAACGCACCGATAGCAAGCGCTGCCGCGATCAAAGCGGGATACCACATAAGATCCACCGGCACACCGCGCTCCAAGGTATGCGCGCCCATGATGTGGAAATAGGCGCCAGGCACTTTGCCGTCCCGCAGTGGCATACGTAAATAATCAGGTGACTCAAAATATGCATTGCCGACAATGACATTTTTACCGTCGAGCCGTTCGGCCGGAACCAGGCCATTGATGACATCGAGATAGCTGTATGTGGGCACGGTAGCTGGGTCGAAGGCATAATCAGGACGGTAGTCGGCTTGCGGCCCTTCGTATCCGGCTAGTAAAGCCGATAGCGACGGAAAGGTCTTTCCTTCGATTTGCACACTGGTGGGAAAGTGGATCGAATTGTTGAAAGGGCTAATTACACCGTTCATTGCTGCAAGCCCTGCTTGCTGCCGGAATTGAGAATATGGAATTATCGCCTCAACGACTTGAATTCCCATCTCTTGTTTTGGCGCTGCGCCGAGCCAAACTTTGCCCCTATGGCGCGCGAGTGTCTCGGCGAAAGCAGCGTCAGCGGTGGGGCTTTCGGGATCGGCGTGGGCCCGGTCGAAGGCTATTTTCTTCACCCCCGAGGCGGCCAAAATGTCGATCAAGATACCGTCATTGGTACGCGAGGGCTCGTTGCGAGCAAACGCGTTGAGTGTCCGGTCGTCGATCGCAATCATCACGATATTTTGCGGCGCCGGACGCGAACGCAGTTCAGCGCGCGCGGCGCGGTAGAAATCCTCGGCCGGCAGCGGCAATTCGATCAGCGCCGAAACCACCCCGAACAGCAACGCAAACACGGCGACCTTGGTCCGCTTGCGGCGCAACAGTGAGGCACCGGAACGCAGCACGTTTTCATGCGACAAACCGGTGACGTCCTCACCAGCAGAGCGGAAGGCGCGCCGAATCTTGTCGGCCAGTGACTGTAGCGATCCGTTCATCAAGTGTACGTTCCCGAGGGCAAACCCGGGATTGTGCTTAACGTGTGTTGGTTAACGCATCGGAAACGAATCGTGGAGGCAAACCGCGCACAATACCCATCGCCGCGCGGTCAGATGACGCGGCCAGACAAGAACCCCAGAACAATCGTCAGGCTGCCAAGGCCGATGGACAGGTGCCAGCGCAGACGCAGGAAATCGGCCGCGGCAAAGCCCAGCGCGCGGTCAATCAGTGGTGACCCCAGGATCAATGCGCCCAGGTAGAACAGCGCCGGGCCGGGCCATTCCCATCCGAAGCTCCAAGGCAGAAACAGCGCCACCGCAAGAAGGCTTGGCAGCACCGCCAAAATATAGGCGCCCGTCGAGGCACGGCCGTTGGCGAGCGCCTGTCCCCACCAGACACCTCCCAGGAAGCTGAATATCGCCGCCGCATATGCAAATCCGCCCGCCAATGCCGCATAACGCCATTCGTGACCCGCAAGGATCAGCGCAATGCAGATGATTTGGGGCAGCAACCCGGCATAGCCAAGCGCGCGCGCGGCCGGAGATAGCGAAGGGGTGGCAAGCGATGTTTGTCCGTCCATCCCGCCACAAGTCGCCAAAGCCCCGCCCGGTTCCCGCGCCTCTTGCGAGGCCTGCACGATTACGCCACCACCTTGCCCCATGAACCTGTTCGATCTTTCCGGCCGCACGGCCATTATTACCGGCGGCAATGGCGGTCTTGGCCTCGCCATGGCACGCGGCCTGGCCAAGGCTGGCGCGAATGTCGCGATCTGGGCGCGCAATGCGGACAAGAACGCTGCCGCCTATGACGAACTATGTGCGCTTGGCGGCGGCAACGCACTGGTCACCCAGTGCGACATCGCGCGCGAAAGCGACATCGAAGATGCGATGGCGATGACGCTCGATGTTTTCGGACGCGTGGATATCTGCTTCGCCAACGCCGGAATTTCAGGCGCAGGCACTGCAATCCCCGACATCACCGCCGATAGCTGGGATCATACCATGGCGATCAACACCCGCGGCGCCGCACTGCTTTACAAGCACGTGACCCGGCACATGATCGCCCGCGCTGCCGCAGGCGATGCTGGCGGCAAGCTGATCGCTACCTCGTCCGGCCAGTCGATCATGGGGGTCAATCGCTCATCCGATTACGCCGCATCCAAAGCTGCGCTGAACGGCCTCACGCGCGCCGCCGCCTTCGAACTTGCGCGCCACAAGATCACCGCCAATGCGCTGCTTTTCGGTTTCTACGAAACCGATATCACCGCAAATGCCGATCCCCGGTTTGCCGAATGGATCAGCCGCCGCATACCGCTGCGCCGTCCCGGCGATCACGAGGGGCTGGAAGGCCTCGCTGTCTTCTTCGCCTCCCCGGCCAGCGATTACATCACCGGACAATGCCTGCCGGTCGATGGGGGCCTCAGCATTTCCTAGTTGTGTAAGCGGGAGTCCGCCCCATTTCGGGAGGAACGCAGCGCCGCGCGGGCCGTTGCCTGCAAAAGCCTCTTATAGCCGGAACCCCTCCCCGTGGCCGATGACGATAAAATCCCCGATTTTGAAAACCTGCCCGAAGATCGCAACCGTCAGCGCGCTGTGCCATCGGGGCGGATCGCGCGGTTCGGCACCTTTGGCCGGTTGGTTGGCGGGGTCGCCAGCGGCATGGTGGCCGAGGGTGCACGGCGGCTGGCAAGCGGCGAGGGCATCAACGCGCGCGATCTCATCCTCACCCCCGGAAATGTGCAGCGCATGACGGACCGCCTGTCCCACCTGCGCGGGGCAGCAATGAAAATGGGCCAGATGATCAGTCTGGATGCCGGCGATTTCCTGCCCGAAGAACTGTCAAAGATCCTCGCCACATTGCGCGATCAGGCGAATTTCATGCCGACCAAGCAGCTTGATACCGTGCTGCGCGCTGAATGGGGGCCGGACTGGCGCAAGCAGTTCCGCTGGTTCAACCCCCGCCCCATCGCCGCCGCCAGCATCGGTCAGGTGCACAAAGCGCTGACCCGCGATGGCGAGGAACTGGCGATCAAGGTGCAATATCCGGGCGTCGCCAAAAGCATCGATAGCGATGTCGATAATGTGATGACGTTGCTCAAGGTCGCCGGCTTTGCCCCGCCCGAACTGGAAATGGACAAGCTGATGGCAGCGGCCAAGCAGCAGCTTCATGAAGAAGCCGATTATACCCGCGAGGGCGCCCAGATGGCGATGTATCGTGAACGGCTGGCGGGCACGCCGGGCTTCGTGGTGCCCAAGCTGCATGAAGGGCTGACCCGCGGATCGATCCTCGCGATGAGTTTTGAAGATGGCGTGTCGATCGAAGATCTCGGCAACGAGCCTGCCGAACGACGCGATGAAGTGTTCGCCCGCCTCATCCGGCTGGTCACACGCGAATTGTTCGAATTCGGCGTCATGCAGACCGATCCCAACTTCGCCAATTTCCGTTACCGCCGCGAAACGGGCGAAATCATCCTGCTGGACTTCGGCGCCTGTCGTCCGGTCGATCCGGCAGTAGCCAATGGCTACCGCAAAATGCTGGAAGCGGGCCTGCGTGGCAATGCCACTGAAGTGCTGGCCGCCACGATCGAAGCCGGGTTCATGATGCCGGTCGTCGCAGAAAAGCACCCCGAACGGGTCAACAAGATGATCGAGATCGTGATCGGCGAAATGCGCGAAGATGCGCCGTTCGACTTCGGCGACCGCGCCTTCATTCCCCTGCTGCGCGAGGAAGGTTATGCGATCGCGCAGGACAAGGACACATGGGCCTTCCCGCCGATCGAAACATTGTTCGTGCAGCGCAAGGTGTCGGGCACGGCGTTGCTCGGCGCGCGGCTCAAGGCCAAGGTCAATGTTCGGCAGATCACCGAAGATATTCTGGCGAACACGGCTCCGCTCCCGCTTGTGGCCAGTTGACGTTCGCCAGGCCCAACCCGGCTGCCATCAGCGCACATCGAGGCTTACATCGGACGGTTCTAACCCAATGTGGAGATATCTTTTGCGTGAAACCAACACCATAAGCGTGGACAGCTACACGATTTTCGACTAACCGCGCCTTATGCATGGGGGGCAAAAGCACAATATCAGCGTGCTGTTTGTGTGTCTTGGCAATATTTGCCGGTCACCAATGGCAGAAGGAGCGTTCCGCGCTGTTGCGTCGGATCGAGGGCTGGCTTGCGCAATCGATTCAGCGGGAACGGCGTCCTTTCATATTGGCAGTCCGCCTGATGCGCGGGCCATTGCGGTAGCACAGCAAAACGGCATCGATATCGCCGGACAATCGGCGCGGCAGATTGAACGGGACGATTTTTTCAATTTCAGCCACATCATCGTGATGGATCGCGCCAATCTTGAAGCGCTGCGCGCCCGCGCCCCACGCGGGGCCACGGCCCAAATGGCGATGTTGTTGGACGCCGTCGATGGCCGCCAAGGCGAACCCGTGGCGGATCCCTACTACGGCGATGTCGCCGCTTTCGAAACGGCGTGGAGCGACATTGATCGGGGCGTTCATGGCTGGGCCGACCGTTTCTTGCGCGAAATGGCAGCTGTCGGGGATTGAGGCATTAGCCACCGCGAAGAAGTTGCACGCCCCAATCGCGTTCAAACAGGTAGAGCAGCAGCCGCGCCGCCTCGCCGCGGGGACTGGTAAGGCCGCCGTCACGCTCCATCAGCAGCCGCGCATCGCCATGCGCAATCGGCAGAAGTTTTTGCATCTGTTCAAGATTGGCGATCCGGAACGCAGCTTCGCCTGATTGCCGCGTGCCCAGCAACTCGCCGCCGCCGCGTAGTGCCAAATCCTCCTCGGCGATGCGGAATCCATCCTGCGTTTCGCGCATCAGAGCCAGCCTGGCCCGCCCGGTCTCCGACAAGGCGCCGCCGCGCAGCAGCAGGCAGGTGGATTTCTCTGCGCCCCGCCCCACCCGGCCCCGCAGTTGGTGCAACTGGGCAAGGCCGAAACGTTCGGCCTGTTCGATCACCATCAGCGTGGCCGAAGGCACATCGACGCCGACCTCGATCACTGTGGTCGCCACCAGCAGCCGCGCCTGTCCGCTGGCAAACCGCTCCATCGCGGCGTCCTTGATTTCGGGGCGGAGTTGACCGTGAACCAGCGCAACCGCATCGCCGAATCGCTCCTTGAGTGCCGCAAATCGTGCTTCGGCAGCGGCGATATCTGCCAGGTCCGGGGCGCCATCAATTTCGCGCACCATCGGGCAGACCCAATAGGCCTGCTGGCCGCTGGCCAGGTGCCGCTCCACCCCGGCAACCACCTCTTCCATCCGCTCCTGCGGCACCACGCGCGTATCGATTGCCTGCCGTCCGGGGGGCAATTCATCGAGACGGCTCACATCCATCTCGCCATACTGCGCCAGCGTGAGCGAGCGTGGAATCGGCGTCGCCGTCATGGCCAGCGTGTGCGGCGCGCGGCGGCCCTTCGCCGCCAAAGCAAGACGCTGCGCCACGCCGAACCGGTGCTGCTCGTCGACCACGACAAGGCCCAGATCGCGATAATTGACCGTGTCCTGAAAAATCGCATGGGTGCCGACAAGCATCTGGATTGAGCCGTCCATCAGCCCCATCAACAGCCCCTCACGCTCGCGCCCCTTGGCCCGTCCGGTCAGCAGCGCGATGTTGACCCCGGTGGGCGCAAGCATTGTGCGCAAGGTTTCGAAATGTTGCCGCGCGAGGATCTCGGTCGGCGCGAGCAGCGCGGCCTGCTTGCCCGCTTCGACCGCGATCAGCATAGCGTTCAGCGCCACCACCGTCTTGCCTGCGCCGACATCGCCCTGCAGCAACCGCAGCATCGGGGCCTCCTGCGCCAAGTCGCCGGCGATTTCGGTGATCGAACGGGCCTGCGCGCCGGTCAGTGCGAAAGGCAAATGCAATTTCGCCCGCAAGCCGCCGTCACCGGCAAGCGCCTGCCCCTTGCGCCGCCGCCCCTCTGCCTTGACCAGCAGCAACGCAAGGCTGTTGGCCAGCAGCTCGTCATAGGCGAGGCGATCATGCGCCTTGGTGTCGGTTGTCTCATGCCCCAATTGCAACGCATCACGCCATGCAGGCCAATCCGCACGTGCGAGTTGTCCGGGTTCGATCCACTCGGGAAGCTCCGGCAGCCGGGCGAGTGCCTGGCGCGTAAAATCGCCGATGCGCGGCTGCGTGAGGCCATCCGACAGGCGATAGACCGGCTCGCTCTGACGCCCCATGTTGGCCGCACTTTCAGCCTCGATGTGGTCGGGATGAACGATCTGGAGCATATCGCCATAACGGTCGAGCCGCCCTGCGATCCAACGCTTTTCGCCCACGGGAACGAGCTTTTTCGCCGCATAAGCCGCTTTTCCGAACCACGTCAGCGCGCAGATATTGCCGATGTCATCCTGCGCCAGCACCCGGTAAGGCCCGCGGCTGCCGGCACGCGGGGCACGGTGCTCCACGGCTGTCAGCGCGATAATCACCTGCTCGCCTTCGCTGCCCGAATCGAGATCGGCAATCGCTGTGCGGCTCACGAAACGTTCGGGCAGATGGTAGGCAAGGTCCTTGATTCGCGTCAGGCCGAGCTTCTCCAGCGGCTTCATCAGCTTCGGCCCGACGCCGTCAAGCGTCTGGACTTCGGCAAACAGCGGATTGAGAGCCTCGGGGCGCATCGCGCTGCGCTATCACTACGTTGCCTGCATTGCGAGTTGAAGCGGCGCAAGGCTGTGGCTAGGTGAGGCTTATGACCGACACACCCTCCTTCGACCAACGTCTCGCCCGCGCCAAGTTCCGCAGCTGGCACCGTGGCACGCGTGAAGCCGATTACATGATCGGCGGCTTTTACGATCGCTACCACACGACATGGGACGAGGCGGAACTGGTCTGGTTTGAAGCTCTGCTGGATGAAGATGACGTCGACGTGATGGCTTGGGCATTGGGTTCGCAGTCGCCGCCGGAGCACTTGGCCGGCGATCTGCTGGAAACCATGCGACGCCTCGATTACGTCGATATTCCGCGCTGAACCAAAGCGTCCTGCGGGAACCCTTTGGTCCCGTGCCGCTTGACTGGAAACCTATGCCCGATCTCAACCGCATCCTCGCGGCCCGTGAACCGCTGACCCTTGCCTCGCTTCCGCGGGGCAGCCTGCCGCTCGTGCTGTCCGATCTGGCGCGTGCGGCAAAGCAGCGCGCCGTGTTCATCGCGCCCGATGACGCCGCCATGCGCGCCGCCGCCGAAGCCGCGCAATTCTTCGCGCCCGAGATCGAAGTGATCGTCTTCCCCGCGTGGGACTGCCTGCCCTACGACCGCGCCAGTCCCGCTCTCTCGATCAGTGCCGAGCGCCTCGCCGCGCTCCATCGCTTGCAGCAGCCGGGATCCAAACAGCAGTTGCTGGTCACCACGGTAAACGCCGTTTTGCAGCGCGTGCTGACCCCGTTCCGGGTGCGCGAAAGCGTGCGCGAGTTTCGCGTCGGCACGTCGATCGGGCACAAAAGCCTTGCCGCATTGCTGACCCGGCAGGGGTACGGGCGCACCGACACCGTGATCGACCATGGCGAATTTGCCGTGCGCGGCTCGATCGTCGACATCTTCCCGTCGAGCCTCGATGCCGGCCTGCGGCTCGATTTTTTCGGAGACGAGCTGGAAAGCCTGCGGCTGTTCGATCCCGCCACGCAGCTGACCATCGAACGGATCGACGAGCATCTGCTCCTGCCCGCATCCGAAGCGCTGCTGGATGAAGACAGCATCAAGCGGTTCCGCACCCGTTACCGGGAACTCTTTGGCGCCAACGCCACGCAAGACCCGCTTTACGAGGCGGTGTCCGATGGCCGGCGGCTGGCGGGCATGGAGCACTGGCTTCCATTGTTTGAAGAGCGGATGGCAAGCCTGTTCGACCATCTGGGCATGGATGACGTGGTTATCATTGATCAGGGCGCAATCGGCGCGGCCGAGGAACGGCTGACGGATATTGCCGATTATCACCAGCAGCGCGGCCGCATCGCAGGCGAGAAGAAGGGCAGTTACCGCCCCCTGGCGCCTGATGCGCTCTATCTGACACGGGGCGAATTCGACACGGCGCTTGCCGCCATGCCGGCCCACCGCGCCAGCAGCTTTGGTGCCGACGACAGCGCCAGCGTGCTTGATTTCGGTTTTCGTTCGGCCCGCGACTTTTCCCCCGAACGCGGGCGCGGGGAAAATGTTTACGAAGCCGCAGCCGGCCATTTCAAGACCACGGCCAAATCATCGCGCAAATCCCTGATTGCGGCCTACTCCAAAGGCAGCGCCCGGCGTATCGCAGCAATCCTTGAAGAAGCCGGTGCTCCCACCGCGCTGGCGGACAGTTGGCAGCAGGCGCTGGGCTTGGCGGCCAAGAACACGACCGCTGTAGTGGTGCTGCCGCTTGAAACCGGGTTTTCCAGCGACACGATGGAACTGGTCACGGAAGCCGATGTGCTTGGTGACCGGCTGGTGCGGCGCAAGAAGAAGCGTAAGGATTCAGACGCCTTCCTGGCCGAGCTTCAGGCGCTGTCACGCGGCGATCTGGTGGTGCATATCGAACACGGGATCGGGCGCTATCTCGGCCTTGAACCGATCCCCGTGGGCAAGAGCCAGCACGATTGTGTCGCGCTGGAATATGCAGGCGGGGACAAGCTGTTCATCCCGGTCGAGAATATCGATGTGCTCAGCCGCTACGGCTCGTCCGAACTCGCGGTTCAGCTTGACCGGCTCGGCGGCGAGGCATGGCAGCGCCGCCGCGCCAAGCTGAAGGAACGCATCACCGCGATCGCGGGCGAGCTGATGCAGGTCGCCGCCGCGCGGGCGCTGCGGCAGGCCCCTGCCCTCCCCGCCGATCCGGCCACGCTCGGCCAGTTCACCGACCGTTTCCCGTGGTCGGAAACCGAAGACCAGGAACGCGCCATCGCCGACGTGCTGGGCGATCTGGACAGCGGCCGGCCGATGGACCGGCTGGTGTGCGGCGATGTCGGATTCGGCAAGACCGAAGTCGCTCTGCGTGCCGCCTTCGTTGCGGCGATGAACGGGCAGCAGGTGGCGGTGGTTGCCCCCACGACGCTCCTCGCCCGCCAGCACTTCCAGAACTTTGCCGAGCGTTTTGCAGGATTCCCGCTGAATGTCGGTCGCCTGTCACGGCTGGTGACGTCAAAGGAAGCCACCGAAACGCGCGAAGGGTTGGAGAGCGGCTCGATCGATCTCGTCGTGGGCACGCATGCGATACTGTCCAAGACGACCAGATTCAAAAATCTCGGCCTTGTGATCGTGGACGAAGAACAGCGGTTCGGCGTCAACCACAAGGAGAAGCTGAAGCAGCTACGCGCCGATGTCCACGTCCTCACCCTCACCGCCACCCCGATCCCGCGCACGCTGCAAATGGCAATGTCGGGCCTGCGCGAACTCAGCACCATCCAGACGCCGCCGGTCGATCGCCTCGCGGTGCGCACCTATGTGATGGAATGGGACGACATGGTGATGCGCGAAGCCTTGCTGCGCGAACACCACCGCGGCGGGCAGAGTTTCATCGTCGTGCCCCGCATTGCCGACATGGCCAACGTGGAAGAATGGCTGCGCGAACACGCGCCCGAGATCAAGTCCGTCTCCGCCCATGGCCAGATGAGCCCGAGCGAAGTCGAGGAACGTATGGGCGCCTTCTACGACCGCAAGTACGATGTGCTGCTCTCGACCACGATCGTCGAAAGCGGGCTCGATATTCCGAGCGCCAATACCATCATCATCCACCGCGCCGACCGCTTTGGTCTGGCCCAGCTTTACCAGCTGCGCGGCCGCGTGGGCCGGGCCAAGCTGCGCGCCTATGCCTATCTCACGCATGAGGCCGGCGTCGCGCTGTCAGAAGTGGCGCAGAAGCGGTTGAAGGTGCTCGGCGATCTCGACAGCCTTGGCGCCGGTTTCCAGCTTGCCAGCCACGATCTCGACATTCGCGGTGCCGGTAACTTGCTGGGCGACGAACAGTCCGGCCACATTCGCGAGGTTGGGTTTGAACTCTATCAGGCGATGCTCGAAGAAGCGATTCTGGCTGCCAAGGCCGGCGAAATGGGACTCGCCCCGGCGCGCGACAAGATCACCCCGCAGATCACCGTTGATGCGCCGATCATGATCCCCGAGGAATATGTCCCCGACCTCGCCGTGCGCATGGCGCTTTACCGCCGTCTGAACCAGGCCGAGGGGCAGAACGAGATTGAAAGCCTCGCCGCCGAAATGATCGACCGCTTCGGCGATCTGCCACAACCCACCAAGAACCTCATTCGCCTGATTGAAATCAAGCATCAGGCCATCGGTGGCAACGTCGCCAAGATTGATGTTGGCGCGCGCGGAACGCTGGTGACCTTTCACAACGACGATTTCCCCGATCCGCGGGGCCTTCTCGCCTATGTCGACCGGCTCAATGAAGGCGGCAAGGAAACTGCCAAGCTGCGTCCCGACATGAAGCTGGTGATCAACCGTGCGTGGAGCGATCCGCAAAGCCGCCTCAACGGCCTGTTCCAGTTGACCAAAGGCCTCTCGGGCATCGTGAAGAAGGCGACGAAAGCCAAAAAGGCAGCTTAGGTGCGCCGCCTTGGCTGTCAGCCGTGATCGGCGGCTGTCACCGAAACGCTTTGCCCTTTCATCTCCAGCATTCCGAACGCTGTGAGGAAAGCGACATCGCCGATGTCGCGCCCAACACCGATGGTGGCTGTTGCAGCCACCTCGGCCATGCCGGTGGCATCGACCATGTGCCATGCACCGCCCAGAAACACTTCGGCGACCGCATGAAAATCGGGAGGGGTGACGCCCAGCGCGTAAACGCTTGCGATCCGGGCCGGTATGTCGCTGGCGCGGGCAAGCGCGATCACGAGATGCGCGTAATCGCGGCAAATACCTTCTGCGCCTTCGTATGTGTCCATCGCGGTTGTTTCAGCGTTGCTCGATCCCGGCACGTAGGACAGGTGCGCTGCGACCCAATCGTGAATGGCTGCAATCTTGGCGCCGCCCTCCAGATCGCCAAACCGCTCTACCGCGATGTCGGCGAACTGGTCCGATGGGCAATAGCGTGATGGCAGAAGATAGGGCACGACATCGCCCGGCACATCATGCAGCGCAACGGCAGGCAGGTGGCTGTAATCCACCCTTTGCCGGTCGATCAGAACGGTGGTCTCGTAATCCACCTCGACACGGCCCTGCGCCTGCAGCCAGATCCGCTCGCCGATATTGTCCTGCGCCGGAACGCGCGAAAAATGGATCACGGGTGCCACATTGATGTGCGCGTGCTCGATCAATTGCCCTTCGACAGCGGCGGCTTCGATTTGCAGGAGGACATCGCACAATTCCTCGAACCAGTAGTCGAGGTGCACGTTGAGCTTGAGTCTCACGGTTGGTGATCCCTTCGGGATAAAGTGGGCTGCCGGTCACTACAGCATTCAACGCCAGAACCCAGCGACCATCGCAATGTTTCGCCCGAAGCGGGAAAATCACCCGACTTCTAATCTGCGCTGCCGTGATTCTAGCCCGAACACCGCGTCGGCCCGCCGCTCAACCGTGCCCCATGCCCCGCGCCGTTCGTGCGAGCGCGATCACGCTGTCGCTGGGCATCGGCTGTGCGCGAAGGAAGCCCTGCCAGAAATCGCAACCCTCGGCGGTAATTGCAGCGCGCTGGATTTCGTCCTCGATCCCTTCGGCATAGACCGCCAGACCCAAGGCCTTGGCCAAGGCAATGATGGCCCGCAAAACGGCCAGCGCCGTCGCATCGGCAGGCACGCCTTCCACCATCGCCATGTCCAGTTTCAGCGCGTCCAGAGGCAGTTCGCGCAGGTAGCGGAAATTGCAGAACCCCGCGCCGAAATCATCGAGAGCGGTGCGAAATCCGAGGCCCCGGAGCGCCTTCAGCGCGCTTGCCGCCTGAGGCAGATTGCGCAGCAACAGGTCTTCGGTGATTTCCAGCATCAGCCGCTGCGGTGCGATCACGGATCGGCCAATCAGGGCAGCAAAATCGGCTGCAAACCGGGGGTCGCCCAGTTCCTCTGGCGTGATGTTGAGCGAAAGCATCAGGTTTGTGGGCCAGGTTGCCGCATCCTCCAGCGCGCGTGCAACGACATGTCGCGAAAGCGGGGCGACCAGCGCCGCCCTTTCGGCGACGGCAAACAGATCGCGCGCGCCCACGGCTCCCAAGGTGGGATGCCGCCACCGCGCCAGCGCCTCGGCACCGGTCAGAGCGCCCGTGACGCATGAGAACTGCGGCTGGAACAGCACTTCGATTTCGCGCCGGTCGAGCGCGCGCAGCAAATCTGCTTCCAACACGTCCGGGCTGACACCCGGAAAGCGTCCACGCGCCGAGCCACGCAACGATGTTCGACCCTGTTCCATGACGTTCCTTCTGCCCCGCGTGTCCTGTATCATTGATTACAAACCTGCCTCGCATCAATTGCAATCCGCCCGAAACTGGCACATCAGGACGAACGCCTAGCGATGCGCCGGGGATAAAGCGTAACCGCGACCGGAGGGGGAAACATGGCGAGCAATGGGAACGGGTATGGGCGGCTTGCGCTGCTCGCGTCGGACACACCGCGCGCCGTTGAGGGTTACGAGGCCCTTCAGAACCAGGGTGACTGGGTGCCTCTGGATGAGGCGGATGCCGTGGTTGTGCTGGGCGGCGATGGGTTCATGCTCCAGACCCTTCATGCGATGCTGGATGCAGGACGCGTCATCCCCGCTTTCGGGATGAACCTTGGCACGGTCGGCTTTCTGATGAACCGTTATGACAGGCGTGCCGCCATCACTGCGCGGGTCAACAAAGCGCGCCATTGGTCGATTTCGCCGCTGAGGGTCGAAGCGGAAACGCAAGACGGCGAGATCCATGTGATGAGCGCGATCAACGAAATTTCGCTGCTGCGCGAAACCCGCCAGACCGCGAAGATCGAAGTCACCGTGGGGGATCGCGTGCGGATTCGCGAACTGGTGTGCGATGGCGTGCTGGTGGCAACACCGGCGGGATCGACCGCCTATAATCTCTCCGCGCACGGCCCGATCCTGCCACTGGACAGCAAGCTGCTGGCGCTGACCCCGATCAGCCCGTTCCGGCCCCGGCGCTGGCGCGGTGCGATCTTGCCGGATCGCATGAAAATCATCCTCAGGGTGCTCGACCCCGCCAAGCGCCCCGTTTCCGCCGTGGCCGACCAGAAGGAGCTGCGCGACATTGCCGAAGTCCGGCTGGAGATCGCGCAGGATACCGCGCTGACCCTGCTGTTCGACCCCGGCCAGAGCCTTGAAGAGCGGATCGTGGCCGAACAGTTCATCACAGCGTGATGATCGGTCAAAACTCTCTTGCAATCCTGTAGCACCCCCCATATAGGCGCGCTTCCGCTCTTCCTGACACCGCTTGGAAGAGTTGCTCCCCGATAGCTCAGCGGTAGAGTAGGTGACTGTTAATCACTTGGCCGTAGGTTCGAATCCTACTCGGGGAGCCAATTTCTTCTGAAATAACGATGTGTTTCATGCTTTTAGGCCTAGCTGGCCTAAAGCTTTCCCTCGCTTGTCCCCACATCGCGTGAGAGCGCGCTGCGATTGCCGGATAGCAGCCCAGCTCAGCGCCGATGCATGAAGGGCAGCTTCTGGGAAAAGCGCGACCGCATCCAAATGGCGAGAATTGGGTGGTTTTCTGCCTTAGCCCTCTCCCCTTGTGGGAGAGGGTTGGGAGAGGGAGGGCGGAGCAGCGTTCTGGCTCTGGCTCGGGCTCCGGCTCCGGCCGTGCCCCCTCTCAACTGCGACTAGGCAGCAAGCTGCCAAGTCTCCGTTTCTCTCCCACAAGGGGAGAGACAGTTATGACCACTTTGGGGTCGTTTCCAGAAAGGCAGCTTTTGATCAGAAAACGCTGTTACCCGCCGTCCGCGTAAACGCGAACGGGAGCCTCCCAACGCCTCAGAAAAGCCAAGCTGCTTCGCTCCCCACAGCGCCCTCATCACGCAATCCGCCGCCCCGCCGCATGGGCGGAGCGGCGAGGGGTTTAGCGCAGGCTCACCACATTGTCGGTCGCTTCGCGCTGACGGGTGCCGTTGAACAGGCTCATCATCGGCTCGTCCGCAACGGTCACGATCTGGGCATTGCCATAGCCGTTGAAGCCGGTCTTCATCGCCGCACCATAAGCGCCGAGCATCCCGATTTCGATGTAATCGCCCGCCTGAATGTCTGCCGGGAGCGTAAACGGCCCCTTCATGTAATCGGCATCGTCACAGGTCGGCCCGTAGAAGGCGAAGTCCTCGTCTTCCTGAATCAGATCGTCCTCGAGCGCCTTTACAGGGAAGCGCCACGCGACGTGGGCAGCATCGTAGAGAGCGCCGTAGGCACCATCGTTGATGTACAGTTCCTCGCCCCGGCGCTTGTTCACCTGAACAATCATCGAACTGTATTCCGCGCTCAGCGCACGACCGGGCTCGCACCACAATTCGGCATTGTAAGCGATGGGCAGGGCTTCGAAATGCTTGGCGATGATCGCGAAGTAATCTTCCATCGGCGGCGGCTCAAGGCCCGGATAGGCGCTGGGGAAGCCCCCGCCCACGTCGATCATGTCGATCACCACGGACGCCTCGGCAATCGCCGCGCGGGTCCGGTCAAGCGCCTGGACGAACGCAAACGGCGTCATCGCCTGGCTGCCAACGTGGAAGCAGACACCCAGCCAGTCACAATGCTGGCGGGCTTCGCGCAGCAGTGCGGGCGCTTCGATCAGATCGCAGCCAAATTTCGAAGCGAGGCTGAGTTCCGAATACTCGCTCGACACGCGCAGCCGCACGCAGAGCCGCAGATCGCGCGGCGCTTCGCCGGTTTCGGGCGAGCGGCAGGCATCGATGATCTTCTCCAGCTCCTCAACGGTGTCGAGGCTGAAGGTGCGCACGCCGTGTTCAAAATAGGCTTCGCGGATCGCTGCCGGCGTCTTTACGGGGTGCATGAAACACAGCACCGCGGCAGGCAAAATGCCGCGCACCAGACGCACCTCGGTGATCGAGGCGACGTCGAAATGGGTGACACCGCCCTCCCACAATACCGAAATCAGATCGGGTGCCGGATTGGCTTTCACCGCATAGAGCACCTTGCCCGGAAACTTCTCAACGAAGTAACGGGCGGCGCGCCTCGCGGCATGCGGGCGGTTGAGGATAACAGGTTCGTCCGGCGAAAGAGCGCGAACTACAGCCTTAGAGTCAGGAAAAATGTGCAACTCAAGGGACCCCCGAAACGGTTTGGTTAAACCATAAAACGACAAGCTGCCTTGCGGTTAGGAAGTCCCCTTGGGGCAGCGGGAACGGGGCAATTAAGGCCTGGCGGGGGAATTGCAAACGAAAAGTGGGCTGCAGCGGGACGAAATGTTTCTTTTTGAAGACAGTGACCTCCCTGCGACCTCCCTGCGACCGATGTGTGACGAAAGTGGACCGGATTCACGCGCTCAAAACCCTATTCGCGGCACTTGATCCACCGTGCCCTGCTCACTCGCGTCGAGTTGGTGAAAATCGGCTTGGGCGAAGCCGAGGCTACCGGCAAACACCACGGCCGGGAACGATTCGCGGGCGCCATTGTAACGGGCCACGGCAGCATTGAGCGCGCGGCGCGCAGCCGCCAGCTTGTCTTCCACATCGCCAAGTTCGTTCTGGAGCGACTGGAAGTTCGCGCTAGCCTTCAGGTCCGGATAAGCCTCCCCCAGGGCAAGAAGTTTGTCGAGCGCGCCGCGCACCTGCTGCTCGCTCTGCGTCGATGGCGCGCCTTGCGCAGCCGCATTGCGCGCGGCGATAACCGCTTCGAGCGTGGAGGCTTCGTGGGCAGCGTAACCTTTTACCGATTCCACCAGATTGGGAATCAGATCGTGGCGCTGGCGCAATTGGGCATCAATATCCGCGACACCCTGCCGAACGCTTTGCCTTAGCCCGACAAGCCGGTTGTAGATGACGATCACCAACACCACGACGAAACCAAGCGCGACGACAATTGCCAAATTCATCCTCATCCCCTTTACCTGCCCCCTGTGTTTGTGCTGACACAGGTTAAAGAGTCGCGCGGGAGAGGCAATGCGCAACGGGATCGACGGCCTGATGCAGGGCGGGCTCGAAAGCTGGCTCGCCGGACAGGCCGACATGCGCGAAGGCGCAAGGAAGCAGGCGGCGTCGCGCTGGGCTTGGGGCGTGGCACTTGCCTTGCCCGTGCTGGCCTTCTTGTGGTTCGGCCCGGTCATTGCCGTTGAATTGCGGTTATTTGCCAGCATAGCGGCCGGTGTTCTGATTGCGTGGTGGGGCTACCGCCCGATTGATGCCGCCCGCCGTGCGATCAAGATCGGGATCAATTCCGCCATCGCCGCACATTTCGGCGTCTCCTATTCCCACGAGGCCGAACCGGGCGCCGAATTCGCGGCGGCACGCGACTACGGCCTTGTCCCGGGCTTCGACCGATCGCGATTTGAAGATCGCTGGCATGGCGCCTTGAAAGGTCACGATTTCAATCTCTACGAAGCGCATCTGGAAGACCAGCGCGGGTCAGGAAAAGACCGCCGCTGGGTGACGGTGTTTCGCGGCCCCGTGATCCACATGGGCTTTGGCCGGCGGTTCCATTCAACGACACTGCTCGAACGGGCAGGCAAGCATCGCAAGTGGATGGGGCTTGGCGGGGCGAGCGATCATGTCATTTTCAAAGGTCACCGGCTGGACCGGGTCGATCAGGTCCACCCGGCCTTCGGCGATGTTTACGCGCTTTACAGCGACGACCAGGTCGAGGCGCGGGTGCTGGTTCATCCGACCTATGTCGAACATCTGCTGAGGATCGAAAGCGCGTTTGAGGCTCAGGAACTGCGCGCGCTGTTTGCCCGCGGCGACGTGATCATTGCCATCGAGGCCGACAACATGTTCGAAAGCGGCGGAATGAACGCGGCCGCCGATCGTGACAACGCCGCGCGCGCGGCACGCCAATTCGGCGCGCTGGCCGGCCTTGCACTGGCGATCAACCAGAACGAACGCGGACAGGTGCTGGAAAGCGACCTGCCGCGTTCGGACGACTTCAGCTAAGCCGGTCGCGGAAATCGGAATAATCGAACCGCTTGATGCAATCGAGCGCGTCGGTTTCGGAATCCCACATCCAGATCGAAGGCAGGGCCACCCCGTTGAAGGTGTTGGTCTTGACCATTGAATAATGCGCCTGGTCGAGAAAGGCGAAGCGCGCGCCCGGTTCTGCCGGCACGGGCAGGCGGTAATCGCCGATCACGTCGCCGGACAGGCAGGATGGGCCGCCCAGCCGGATCGGGATCGTGCCTTCGTCGATAATCTCACCCAGCATGGCGGGCCGATAGGGCGCTTCGAGCACATCGGGCATGTGGCAAGTGGCGCTGATATCGCAGATGCCAACCGGCACTTCGTTGAACATCGTGTCGAGCAGCGTGCCGATGAGGATGCCCGCGTCCAACGCGACCGCCTCGCCGGGTTCGAGAATGATCTGACAGCCGGTATCCTCGGCCGCATCCTTCAGGAACTCCACCAGTTCCTCGCGCTGGTAATCGGCGCGGGTGATGTGGTGGCCGCCGCCCATGTTGATCCATTTGAGCTGGCCGAAGAACGGCTCGATCACGTCGAACACGCGGTCCCACGTGGCCTTGAGCGGTTCGAAGTCCTGTTCGCACAGGTTGTGGAAGTGGATGCCTTCGACGCCCTCCATGTGTTCTTCGGTCAGCTGATCGAGGGGGAAGCCCAAGCGTGATCCCGGCGCGCTGGGATCGTATTTGGCGACCTCGCCAGTGGCGACTTGCGGGTTGATCCGCAGGCCGACGCTGACCTTGGCACCGTTCGTGGCGGCATGGTCAAGGATCAGCCGGGCGCGCTGGTGCTGGAACGGCGAGTTGAAGATCACGTGGTCCGACAAGCGGCACACCTCTTCAAGCTCCTCGGGTTTGAAAGCGGCCGAATAGGTCGCGATTTCGCCGTCGTAGAACTCGGACGCGAGCCGCGCTTCCCACAGGCCGCTGGTCGAAACGCCGTCAAGATATTCGCCGATGATCGGCGCGGCGGAGAACATGCTGAACGCCTTCAACGCCGCAAACACCTTGATGTCCGCCCCGTCCGCCGCCGCCGCATCGCGCACGCCCGCGAGCACGCGGCAATTGTCGCGCAGCTTGGCGGCGTCGACCACGAAGGCAGGGCTGTCGACACGCGACAGGTCGAAATGGGCGAAGGCGCCCGGATCACCGGCTTTGGTTTGCATTCGAACCTTGGTCCTTTTGGTTTCTCGCAGAGGCGCGGAGAAAAGAGAGGCGCAGAGAGGGTCAGCGCGAGTTGTAATCGTTGGCGACCCTGCGGATGCCTTCCTTCATGGTGGAATGGTTGAAATTGAGAAGCAGCCCTACGGGCTGTTTGAGCAGGCGAAGATAGGTGAGTAACTGACGGATGTGAGTCTGAGAAATGCGCTCGACCGCTTTGACTTCGACGACAAGACGATCTTCGATCAAGAGGTCCAGCCGAAATGCCGGGTCAAAGCGCTGCCCGTCAAACTCTACCGGAACGGGCAATTGCCTAAGCACACGCAGACCGCGGGCCTCAACCCGTCCTGCAAGGACCGCTTCGTAAACATTCTCAAACAAGCCCGGGCCAAGTTCGCGATGGATCGCGATGCATTCATCGATCACGATCCCGGAAATCTCATCAATCTCCATCGCGTCCTCCTCCTCAGCGCCTCACTTTCCTCTGCGCCTCTGCGAGAAACAGAAACCTCAGAACCCGACCGGCCCGTCCATTTCCTCGACCGTCCACGGCAAGCCATGCTGGTTGAGCATGTCCATAAAGGGGTCGGGGTCCATCTGTTCGATGTTGAACACGCCCTCACCGTGCCAATCGCCGCGCACCATCATCGCTGCGCCGATCATCGCAGGCACGCCCGTGGTATAAGAAACCGCCTGATTTCCGGTTTCCTCATAGGCCGCCTCATGCGAGCAAATGTTCTTGATGTAGAACGTCTTCTCGCCGCTGCCATCAAGCGCCTCGCCGGTCGCAATCACGCCGATATTGGTGTTGCCCTTGGTCGTCTCACCCAGCGATTCGGGTTTGGGCAGCACGGCGGCGAGGAATTGCAGCGGGATGATGTCGCGGCCCTGATACTTCACCGGTTCAATGCTCGTCATGCCGACGTTCTGCAGCACGGTCAGGTGGGTGATGTACTGATCGCCGAAGGTCATCCAGAACCGCGCACGCTCAAGCTCGGGCACGAACTTGGCGAGGCTTTCCAGCTCCTCGTGATACATCAGGTAGGCGTTCTTCTTGCCGACCGCTTCGAAATCGAACTCGGTCTTCACCTGCATCGCCGGCGTTTCCACCCATTCGCCATTCTCCCAGTGGCGGGCAGGCGCAGTGACTTCGCGGATGTTGATTTCCGGATTGAAGTTGGTCGCGAAATGCTGGCCGTGATCGCCGCCGTTGCAATCGAGGATGTCGAGCTGGCGGATGGTCTTGAGCTTGTGCTTCTTGAGCCACATCGTGAACACGGATGTGACACCGGGATCGAAGCCCGATCCCAGCAGCGCCATCAGGCCGGCTTGCGCATAGCGGTCCTGATAGGCCCACTGCCAGTGATACTCGAACTTGGCCTCGTCCTTGGGCTCGTAATTGGCGGTGTCGAGGTAATCGACGCCCGCTTCAAGGCAGGCGTCCATGATCGGCAGATCCTGATACGGCAGCGCGAGGTTGACCACGAGCCCGGCGCCGGTCTTGCGGATCAGATTGACCATCGCCGGGACTTCCTCGGCGTCGATTTCATAGGTCGCGATATCGCGCCCGCAGCGTTCCTTCACGGATGCGGCAATCGCATCGCACTTCGATTTGGTGCGGCTGGCGAGGTGGATTTCAGGGAAGATATCGGGATTGAACGCCATCTTGTGAACGCAGACCGAGCTGACCCCGCCTGCGCCGATGACGAGCACCGTGCTTGATTTTGCTGCCGACATGATAGGAACCTTTCGTGATGCGAATCTTGCGTGCGCTTTAGGGCAAGACGAACCGGGGGACAAATGATCCGCATTTCCTACAACCCGATGATACGCCACCTTGCGCCGATGGCCTGTCAGTCCTTCCCTCCCTCCCCAATGGCACTGACGCAGGCTTTGCGCAGGGACACGTTTTCTGTTTCAGGACTGTGTCTCATGTGTCTCCAACAGACAGGCAAACCTTGCGATGACTGAACGAACCCCCACCCGTGAAGGCGTGATCGCCGCTGCCGAGGCCGTTGCGGCGATTCTGCCGCCCACCCCGCTGCTGCCGGTCGAAATCGGCGGCGTGCGCGCATTCGTGAAGGCCGAGGTGCTGCAACCCGTCGGCGCGTTCAAGATCAGGGGCGCGTGGTGGCGGTTGGTCAACCTGACGCCGGAAGAGCGCGCGGGCGGCGTGGTCGCGGTGTCATCGGGCAACCATGCGCAAGGCGTGGCATGGGCAGCGCGGCGGCTGGGTATCCGGGCGACCATCGTGATGCCGCATGATGCGCCGGCCGTGAAGCTGGCCAATACCAAGGCACTTGGGGCCGAAGTGGTGCTCTACCAGCGCCCGCTAGAGGACCGCGATGCGGTGGCAGCCGCGCTGATCGAACAGCGCGGCGGCACGCTCGTCCATGCGTTCGGCGATCCGTGGGTGATCGAAGGGCAAGGCAGCGCCGCCATCGAAATCGCCGCGCAACTGGGCCGCGGGCCCTCGCGTATCGTCGCCTGCTGCGGCGGCGGCGGGCTGGCGGCGGGCCTTGCGCTCGGTGCGCCCGGCAGCGCGATCCATCCGGTAGAGCCTGTCGGCTGGGACATGGTCGGTCAGGCGATGACAGCGGGCACAATCGTGCAGGCCGCGTCCGATGCGCCCAGGACAATCTGCGACGCGCTCCAGCCCAATGCGACCAAACCGATCAACCTTGCCGTGCTGCAAGGCCGCGCCGAACCCGGCGTCACCGTGACCGATGCCGAAGTGCGCAGCGCGCAGCGCTTTGCCTTCGATACGCTGCGGCTCGTCGTCGAACCGGGCGGCGCAGCCGCGCTGGCAGCGGCGCTGGCGGGCAAGGTGCCGGTGGACGCGGACACCGTCATCATGCTGACCGGCGGCAACGCCGATCCAGCGGCTTTCGCGGCGACGATCTCCGGCACCGACTAGTCTGTGGAAAGCGTCACACAGCCGACATGCGCGGGCCATATGACCCCTGCCTGACAACAGACCCTGACAACGCAACAAGGACACCCCGGTCAGATGGCAACTCAGGCAAAGCGGATCATCGAGGATGCGGTGATCCGCAAGGACGCAAAGGTCAGCGACAAGCTGCTCGACAAGGCCTTCGCGCTCGCCTTCAAAGGGCTGGTCTATGCCCAGATCTGGGAAGACCCGGTGGTGGATATGGAAGGGCTCGACATCCAGCCCGATAGCCGTGTCATGTGCATCGCCAGCGGCAGCTGCAATGCGCTGTCCTATCTCACCGCCAATCCCGAGAGCGTGACCGCCGTCGATCTGAACCACGCGCACGTCGCGCTCGGCCAGTTGAAGATCGCGGCGATCAAGCACCTGCCCAACTACGAACGCTTCCACCGCTTCTTCGCGCACGCCGATCACAAGGAAAACGCGGAAGTCTACTCGACCATGATCGCGCCCCATCTTGACGTGGTCAGTCGCGCCTATTGGGAAAAGCGCGACATTCGCGGGCGGCGGCGTATCTCGTACTTCACGCGCGGGATTTATCGCAAGGGATTGCTCGGCAATTTCATCGGCTTGGCGCACGTCTTTGCGAAGCTTTACAAGATCGACCTGTCGAAGGTGCTGGAAGCGCAAACCTTGGAAGAGCAGCGCGCCGTGTTCGAGCGTGAACTGGCCCCGGTGTTCGAAAAGCGGTTCATCCGCTGGCTGACCGACCAGCCTGCCTCGCTGTTCGGCCTGGGCATTCCACCGGCGCAGTTCGAGCATCTGGCAGGCGACGAACGCATGGCCGAAGTGCTGCGGCGGCGGCTGGAAAAGCTCGCCTGCGATTTCGCAGTGAAGGACAACTACTTCGCCTGGCAGGCCTTCGGGCGGGGATACAGCCGTGCGGAGAACGCCCCGCTGCCCCCCTATCTCCAGCGCGCCAACTGGGAAGCGATGAAGGCGCGGGTTGACCGGCTGGAGGTCACCCGCGCCAACATGGTGGACTGGATCGCCGCGCGCGAGGAAGCGAGCATGGACCGTTTCGTGCTGCTCGATGCGCAGGACTGGATGAATAACGCGCAGCTTGACGATCTGTGGAGCAAGATCACCCGCGCCAGCCGCCCCGGTGCCCGCGTGCTGTTCCGCACCGCTGCCGAACCCAGCCTGCTGACCGGGCGTCTGGATGACGCGATCCTGTCGAAGTGGCACTATCTGGACGAAACCTCCGCCGATCTGACGCGCCGCGACCGCTCGTCGATTTATGGCGGCGTCCATGTGTACGAGCTGATCTGATGGCGAGTGTGAGCCCCTCTCATGCCGCACTGATGGACGAAGTCTATCGCGGGCAGCGCCACATCTATGATCTGACGCGCAAATATTACCTGTTTGGGCGGGACACGCTGATTGCCGGGCTGAGTGCGCGGCCGGGCATGCGGGTGCTCGAAGTCGCCTGCGGCACGGGCCGTAATCTCGCCAAGGTCGGCAAGGCGTGGGCCGGGGTGCGTCTGTTCGGCCTCGATATCTCCGCCGAAATGCTGAAAAGCGCCCGCGCCGCATTGGGCGCCGAGGCGCGGCTGGGCGAAAGCGATGCGTGTGCTTTCGATCCGCAGGGCCTGCTGGGCGAGCCTGCGTTCGAGCGGATCGTGCTGTCCTATTCGCTTTCCATGATCCCGGACTGGGAAAACGCGCTGGATCACGCGGCGAGCTTTCTGGCCGGTGGCGGCCAGCTCCACGTGGTCGATTTTGGTGACCTTTCGGGCCTCCCTAGCCCTTTCCAGTCCCTGCTCAGGGGGTGGCTTGCAAAGTTTCACGTGGAACCTCGCGCGGCTCTCCCCGCGGCGGCTGCGCGGATCGCCCATGCCCGCGGGCTACGGCTGGAAAGCCGGCGGGGGCCGCTGGGATATTACCAGCTGCACGTGCTGAGCGCCTGATGGGGGCCTGATCGGGGATCGAATCGCTGGATAACCCGCTATCGCGCCTTTGCCTCACGCGCCCTGCCCCCTAATCCCCAAGGTGTGAGCGCACATATCGACATTGGCCAGGACGCGGGGCGGCACACGGTTGCCATTGACCTTGAGGAGCTGCTCGCCACCCGTCTGCTGGTGCAGGGCAATTCCGGGTCGGGAAAGTCGCACCTCTTGCGCCGTTTGCTGGAGGAATGTGCCGGACAGGTTCAACAGGTGGTGATCGATCCGGAGGGCGACTTCGTCACGCTGGCGGATGCCTTTGACCACGTGGTGATCGACGGCGCGGCCTATTCCCCGCGCGAGATCGAGGAGCTGGCGGCCCGCGTGCGGCAGCACCGCGCCTCGGTGGTGCTGACACTCGACGAACTTGAGGTGGAACAGCAGATCCGCTGCGCTGCGCTGTTCCTGACCGCGCTGTTCGATGCGCCGCGCGAGCATTGGTATCCCGCGTTGGTGGTGGTGGACGAAGCGCAGATGTTCGCGCCTGCGGCTGCCGGCGAGATGAGCGACGACACGCGCCGCCTGACGCTGTCTGCCATGACCAACCTGATGTGCCGCGGTCGCAAACGCGGGCTTGCCGGGATCGTGGCGACACAGCGCCTTGCAAAGCTCGCCAAGAATGTCGCGGCCGAAGCCAGCAACTTCCTGATGGGGCGCACCTTCCTCGATATCGACATGCAGCGCGCAGCGGACCTGCTCGGCATGGATCGACGACAGGCCGAACGCATTCGTGACCTGCAGCGGGGGCAGTTTCTAGGCCTCGGCCCCGCGATCAGCCGCCGCCCGGTGGCGGTGAATGTCGGCCCGGTGCGCACTGGCGGACGCAGCGGCGGCGCGGGCCTTCTTCCGCTGCCGGATGCCGATGGCGATGCCATGGAAGCTTTGCTGACGGATCGTCTGTCGGAGGCGGCGAGCGATCCGGTGGTCCGCCGCCCTGTGCCGCCACCACGCCCGGCGCTCGACCTTGAACAGGCGCTGCGCACGGTGGCAACCTTGCCGCCTGCGGCTCCGCGTGAGGCCGAGCCCGAGGCAGTCGCCGTGCCGTCGCAACCCAAGTCCTTGCCCGCGCCCACCCCTTCCACGCCGGCGGCAAGCATCGAAGACATTGTGCGCGACCTTGCTGCAAGCGATGGCGCAACCTTCCGCCCGGCGACCTCGTTGTTCCGTGACTTTGCAATCCGCTGCCGGCAGCAAGGTGTAGCCAGCGCGCAGATTGACCTGGCCCGCTTCCGGCACCTGTTCGCGTGCGAAATTGGCGGCTTGTCGCGGCTAACCGGCGCAACACGGTCGCGGGTCGAAGCCATGATTTCCGGCGTCGACGACGATGTGCTTGCGCCCTATGTCGCGATGGTCATTGCCGAAGTGCTGGGCGATCCCATGCCGGATGAAGAGGAGCTGGCACGGCTTTATGGCAGTTCCTCTCCCAGCCGGATTCGCCGCCTGCTCGATCATCTGGAGCGCAGCGGCTTGATCGTGATCCGCGAAGAGTTCGGGGGCGACCGGATCATCATGGTTCCCGGCATCCCGGATCCCGATGAAAAAACCAAGGCCGCCTGACGTCTACCCTTGATCATTCGCGTCCGTCAAACTTGCGAGATGCTTTCCATCCGCGTCACCCGGCCCGCCCATTCCGGGTCTTCGACCGCATCCGCCAGCAACCTTGCAACATCGCCGCGCGCGGCCTGACCTTGCGGATCGACATCTTCGCCCAGCCGAACCTCGCCACCGCCATCAGAACTGGTCAACGCTACAGGGCGCAGGATCGCATATTCCAGCGAAGCCGCCATGAGATGCTCGTCCGCCGCGTGCTTGGCCTGAAGATAGTGCGCCAGGTCACTTCCGGGATCGGGATCGCCCGCGCCAATGCTGCTGAGCATGACGAAGCGGCGCACGCCGTTCTTGGCGGCGATGTCGATCAGCTTGATCGCACCATCGCGGTCAACCTTGTCGGTCATTTCTTCGGATGACCCGCCGCCTGCACCCGCAGCAAAGACCACCACGTCACAGCCTTCGGTCACATTGTCATCCAGGTCGGTAAGATCGCCCTCGCGCTGTTGCACCGTTTCCGGCAGGCTAGCCGTATCCGAGCTGGCACGCACAAGCGCGATTGGCGTGTGTCCGCGCGTTTGCAGCTCTTTTACGAGCCGCGTTCCGGTTTTGCCGGTCGCTCCGGCAACAAGAATATTCATCGGTCGTCTCCGAAATTGCTGTGTGGGGTGTGGCCGGTCGCCGCGCCTCAAGACGGGAGGAAGATTGCCTTGGCGTTCACAAACTCCATCATCCCGAAGCCGCCATGTTCGCGCCCATAGCCCGAGTTCTTCACGCCGCCGAACGGCATGGCAGGATCAGCCGCACCAAAGGAATTGATGCGCACCATGCCTGTGTCGAAGTGATCACGCGCAAGGCGAATGGCTTTGTCCTCATCCTTGGTGAAAATGCCGCCTCCGAGGCCATAGCGGCTTGCATTGGCGATACGCATCGCATCTTCATCATCCTTGGCCCGGATGATCGCGGCGACGGGGCCAAACAACTCATCGTCGTGGGCTGGCATACCAGGCTTGCAATCGGCCAGCACGGTCGCTGGGTAATAGCAGGTGTCGCCATCTTCGGGATCACCGCCGCAAAGCAGGGTCGCGCCCTTTTCGAGGCTCTGCTGGACTTGCCGTTCAATTGTCTCGAATTGTTCGCGGCTGGAAAGCGGGCCAAGCTGGGTGTCGTCCTTCATCGGATCGCCCATCTTGATCGCCTTCATCTGTTCAACGAAGGCCGAGACGAATTCATCATAAACCGCCTCCGTCACGACAAACCGCTTCGCCGAAACGCAAGTTTCGCCGTTGTTATACAGGCGGCCTTGGACGCAGGTTTTCACCGCCAGCAGGATATCCGCGTCCTCAAGCACCAGATAGGCATCATTCGATCCCAGCTCGAGCACAGTCTTCTTGAGGTTCTTCGCGGCAAGCGCGCCTATATGGCTGCCTGCGCCGTCGCTGCCGGTCATGGTGACGGCACGGATCAGATCATGCTCGATTACCTTGTCGGACAGATCATGGCCGACAAGGATCACTTCGAACAAGCCTTCCGGCAGGCCCGCTTCAACGCACACATCGCGCAGCAAAAGACCGCTGCCAGTGCAGATGGATGCGTGCTTCAGGATAACCGCATTGCCCGCCATCAGATTGGCGGCGAGAACGCGCACCGGCTGGTAGATCGGGAAGTTCCAGGGCTGGACGGAATAGATCACGCCAATCGGCGAATAGGTCACGATCCCGCGCTTCTTGCCGCCGCTGTGCTTGCGCTCCTCATCGGCCAGCATCTCCGGCCCGTTATCGGCAGTGTATTCGAAAATCCGCGCGCACAGTTCGATTTCGGTTTTGCCGTCGCGGAGCAGCTTGCCCATTTCGCGCGTCATCAGATCGGCAAACTTGTCCGTATTTTCGCGCAAGGCTGCGGCTATCTTACGCAGATAGGGCGCGCGTTCTTCGTGCGACTTGTGGCGCCAATCAAGGTAAGCTGCCTGCGCTGCTTCGATCTTCGCGAAGGCCTTGGCTTCATCGTCAAGCGGATAGGTTTCAAGCTGTTCGCCTGTGGCGGGATTGCGTGTCGTGATGACTGACATATGTCGTCCTCTTGCATTTTTGAAATTGAGCAACTGCAAGAACGCAATGGCGTCCGCAGCGCGGCTGCGACGTGCAGCTTGTCAAGGTAAGCGGGAATGACAGCGCGATGTTCCATCGCCGGGTGCGATGGGCGGGGTGGCTAAGCCGAGCCGTGCGTCAATCAAGGTGCGCCCGCAAGACGGGCAGCCATGCCGGACTGCGCAGAGACATCCGGAACGCCCGCATCCGTCGATTCGTGCCAGACCAGCGCCGACAATCCAAGCCACGCCGTGAACATGATCAGATAGGGCCACCGACGGGGCCATAACCTGATGACAATCCACGTCGCGGCGGCAGTACCGCCAAGGGCCAACAAAACCGCACTTCCTGCACAGGCGCCTGCGCCGGTGAACGCGTTCTGCAGTGCGACATTGGCCCATTGCGCCGGCAGCAAGACCAACAGCCCGTCGGGCAAGGCGCCCGGCAATGCCGAGGCTGTTGCCAGCATGGCCGCCTCACCGGAGACTACACCCAAGGCGATCCACCAGCCCTTGTCTCCTGCGCTGCGGGCAAACAGCGCACCACGCACCGCAAAGCTGACACTGGCGATGACGATGACCAGCATGAGCGAGAGCGGATACCCCACCGGCCACACCTCCAGACCGTGCCCCACGAAAAGGGCGCCCGCACCTGTCACAAGGGCCACCAGCACGCCAACCCACAAACGCCCGGATGCGGCCGCGCCAATCATGCCGGCCCCCATCAGGCTGACTGATAGGATCGCACCGACAATCGGAGCCTGCGCAACCGAACCGCGCGAAGCTGCAAACATCATTCCAGCAATCGGCAGTGCGACCGCCGTCAATACCACCGCCAACCACGCGAGATGGAGGTGTTGTGGTCTCTGGAACAGGAAAGCAGGCTTCATCGCGCCGACACTGGTGAAAGGATCGGCCCGTGTCGAGACGCGCCGTGTCGAGACGCAATCGCAGTCTGTTTTTCGTCCCTCTCGCGCCGATGAAACCGCATTCGGGCCGCATCTTCCCGCAGCGGACTTACAAACCCGCCAGCAATCGTATTCCTACCACCAGAACCAGCAGAGCGGTCAGCCGCCGGATCCACTGGGGCGGGAGCAGGCGCGAAGCCATCAGGCTGCCGATCTGACCGCCAATCACAACCGCAATCAGTAACGGCAGTGCCGCGCCAATAGCCTGGCCGAACAGGTCGGGGCCGTTCTTGAGCATCTGGCCCGCGAGGCCGAACAGCGAATTGACGAAGATAAACAGGCTCGCCGTGGCCGCAATCCCGCGCGCTTCGTTCCACCGCGCCAGATGCAGCAACGGCGCCAGAAATATCCCCCCACCGATTCCGACAAGCCCGGCAAGATAGCCAAGCGGCGCGGCGGCAATCGGCATCCACCGCGCCAGCATGGTCGGCGCGCCATCCACGCTTTTGCGCACCGGTATCAGCATCGTCAGGCTCGTAAGCACGAGACTGACGCCAAGCAGTGTGAGGAATGTCACCTCCTTGATCGGGGTCAGTCCGCCCACAAAGCTGGCCGGAGCGCCAAGGGCCACGATCACAAGCGCCTTTTTCCACGGGACAAGACCCGCGCGCGCAAAGCGGATGGAACCGCCGAGCACCACCAGAATGTTGCACGCCAGCGAAACCAGCGGCAACAACCGGTAATCCAGCCCCGATAAGGCAAGCAGCGCAGAGTAGGTAGACCCGCCCCCGAAGCCCACGCTGGCGTAAAGCAACGCGGTCACAAGGAAGGAAAACGCCAGCAGCGCCGGAACCGCCCCGATCATCACCGCCCCGCTCTAAGCTTCACCTGCGCCCGTCAAGCGATTTGCGAAGCGTTGATTGCGCCGTGGCAATGTTTGTACTTGCTGCCCGATCCACATGGGCACGGTGCGTTGCGGCTGATTTCCAGATTTGCATAAGGATTGTCGCTATTCGCCCCGCCCGGCCCCGATGCCGCACGCGGGCTGCCCGCCAGCGAGCCGAACAGTTCCGGGCGCAGTTCCGAACCATCGCCGTCCGCCGAATTGTCGAGTCCGGTGAAGGGATCGATATGGCCCGTCAGGAAATCGGGCAATTCGGGCAGGCCTAGAGGCTGAGGCGCCTCGACCCGAAGCTCGGCACGGAACAGGATTTTCGTGACCTCTTCCCGCAGGGTTTCGAGCATCGTCTCGAACAAAGCAAAGGCTTCCTGCTTGTATTCGTTGATCGGCTGCTTTTGCGCAATGCCGCGCATCCAGATCACCTGACGCAGCGCATCGAGCGTGGCGAGATGTTCTTTCCAGTGGTGATCAAGCTGGCGCAGCAGAATATCCTTTTCCACGACCCGCCAGATTCCCGGATCGGAACGCGAAACCTTCGTTTCCGTCATCTCATCGGTCAGCGCGCGCAGTTTTTCTTCGATCAGATCGGGCTCGACCTCATCCTCGCCGAGCCATTCATCGACCGGCGGCTGGAAGCCGAAAACCTCTTCGCTGCGCGTCTTGAGGCCAGCAATATCCCACTGTTCGGGGTAGGAGCCCGGCGGGCATGCGGTGCCGACGATTGCGTTGACGGTGTCGTGCCGCATATCGACCACGACATCGTCAACCGCCTCGGCGTCCATGATCTCGGCGCGCTGTTCATAGACGACCTTGCGCTGGTCGTTCATCACGTCATCATATTGCACGACCTGCTTGCGCATATCGTAGTTGCGCGCTTCGACCTTTTTCTGGGCGGTCTCGATCGCCTTGGACAACCACTTGGAACCGATCGCCTCGCCATCGGCAAGGTTGGAGTTCATCATCTTGGAGAACAGCGTGTCCGGGCCAAAGATGCGCAGCAGATCGTCTTCAAGGCACAGGTAGAACCGCGAAAGACCCGGATCGCCCTGACGGCCCGAACGGCCGCGCAACTGGTTATCGATCCGGCGCGATTCGTGGCGTTCGGTGCCCAGCACGAACAGGCCGCCGGCCTGCTTGACCTGTTCCTTTTCCGCCGAAATCTCCGCCTTGATGCGCGCGACGGCGGCTTCGCGCTCCGGCCCTTCGGGCATGTCGCCGAGTTCATCGAGAACGCGATATTCCAGGTTGCCGCCCAGCTGAATGTCGGTCCCGCGGCCGGCCATGTTGGTGGCGATGGTCACGGCGCCAAGCCGCCCGGCCTGCGCCACGATGCGCGCTTCTTGTTCATGGAAGCGGGCGTTGAGGACCGAGTGCTCCACCCCCTCCTTGTCGAGAAACTGGCTGAGCAATTCGGATTTCTCGATCGACACCGTGCCGACCAGCACGGGCTGGCCGATCTCCTGCTTTTCCTTGATCGCTTTGGCGATGGCGCTGAATTTGTCGGTGATGTTCTTGTAGAACTCGTCTTCGTCATCGATGCGGGCGACGGGCAGATTGGTCGGGATTTCGACCACGCCGACCTTGTAGATGTCCCAGAACTCTGCCGCCTCGGTGGCGGCGGTGCCGGTCATGCCGGACAGTTTGGGATACATCCGGAAATAGTTCTGGAAGGTGATCGAGGCGAGCGTCTGGTTCTCCGGCTCGATGCGCACGCCTTCCTTGGCTTCGACCGCCTGGTGCAGACCGTTCGACCAGCGGCGCCCATCCATCATGCGGCCGGTGAATTCGTCGATGATGACGACCTTGCCGTCCTTGACGATGTAATCGGTATCGCGCTTGCGCCCGAAATTGGCGACCAGCGCCTGATCGAGGTGGTGGACGACCTGCGTGTTTTCGACATCGAACAGGTTTTCGGTCGCAAGCAGGCCCTTCTCCAGCAGGAGCTTCTCAACCTCTTCCATGCCGTCTTCGGTGAGCTGGACGCGCTTCACCTTCTCATCGATGTCGAGCCATTCGACCGGGATTTCGCGTGCCACCTGATCAAGCGAAACATAGAGGTCGGACTTGTCCTCGGTCGGTCCGGAAATGATCAGCGGGGTGCGCGCTTCGTCGATCAGGATCGAATCCACTTCATCGACAATCGCGAAGTTGAACGGCCGCTGCGCCATCGCGCTGCGTTCATGCTTCATGTTGTCGCGCAGGTAGTCGAAACCGAATTCGTTGTTGGTGCCGTAGGTGATGTCGGCGTTGTAGGCGTCGCGCTTGAACTCTTCGGGCATTCCGGGGACGATCACGCCGACCGTCAGGCCGAGCCAATTGTAAAGCTTGCCCATCTCGGCCGCATCGCGCCGGGCGAGGTAATCGTTCACCGTCACCACGTGTACGCCCTTGCCTTCGAGCGCGTTGAGATAGACCGCCAGCGTCGCCATCAGCGTCTTGCCTTCGCCCGTGCGCATCTCCGCGATCTCGCCGCGGTGCAGCACGAGGCCGCCGATCAACTGCACGTCGAAATGGCGCATCCCGAAGACGCGGACCGATGCTTCGCGCACCGTGGCGAAGGCTTCGGGCATGACATCGTCGAGGCTGGCACCCTTATCGATCATTGCGCGCAGCTTGGCGGTCTGGCCCTGGATCTCGGCATCGGTCAACGCCTGAAGCTCGGGTTCGAGCGCATTGATCTGGGCGATGACCTTGCGGGCGGATTTGATGTAGCGTTCGTTCGAGGAACCGAAGACCGATTTGACGAGGGCGTTGAACATGAAGGCAAACCTTTGATGCGGACGGCAGCCCGGCGCACGGGCCCGAAACGGATTAGGGGGTAATCGGCGCGGCCATCAGGCCCGGTGCGCCGGAAATCACGAAGGGAACGGGAAAAGCGCGCCTATTCGAAGGCGCGTTCGATACCCATCAGAACCGGCAGACGCAGAGCCTCCGGCGTGTCCGGTGCCATGCGCGGCGCTTCGATCGCGCGGGTGGCGCTGATCGTGGCGGGTGCCGGCTGCGCCGCAACGCTTTCACTGCCCGAAACCTCGTCTCCGGCAGCAGCGGCAATGCTCGACCCGCAAGCCAAAGCCTCGGCCAAAGACGCCTGCGCCGGGCTGCCGAACGCAGCCAAGCCAGATATCAAGGCCAGAAAGGCGAGAATATGCCGGGTCATGATGTATCCAGATAAGCAATGATGCGCGTTTCGTCCACCAGCTTTGCCGATTTACTGCGCCCGCGCTCGGGCTTAGAGGCGTGGGCCATGCAGATCGATCGCTCACCACTGGCTCGCCCCTTTCCTGAACTGCCCGCCATCGCAGGCGTGACCCTGCGCGTCGCCCGCGCGCAATATAAGGCCTGGGATCGCTGCGACCTCACCATTGCCGACCTTGCCGAAGGCACCAGCGTCGCGGGCGTCTTTACCAAGAGCGCCTGCGCATCGTCCGAGGTTGAACTGGGGCGTGAGGCGGTAAAACAGGGCCGCGCGCGGGCGCTGATCGTCAATGCGGGCAATTCCAATGCCTTCACCGGCTGGCGCGGGCGTGAGGCGGTCGAGGCGATCCAGGCGCAGGTCAGCGCGGCGCTGGGCTGCGGCATCGACGACGTCTTCGTCTCCTCCACCGGCGTGATCGGCGTGCCCCTGCCTATCGACAAGGCCCGCGCCGGAATCGCCGCTGCTCTGGTGGCACAGCCGTGCGGCTGGGAAGACGCCACCAACGCCATCGGCACCACCGACACCTTTGCCAAGGGCGCGGGCGCGAGCGCCATGATCGGCCGCACGCGCGTGGAACTCGCCGGAATCATCAAGGGCAGCGGCATGATTGCGCCCGATATGGCCACGATGCTGGGCTATGTCTTCACCGATGCCGATATTGCGCCAGGCTTCCTGCAAGAGGCGCTGGAGCGCGCCAATGCGGCGACCTTCAGTTGCATCACGGTGGATGGCGACACCTCGACCAGCGATACCGTGATGGTCTTCGCTACAGGCAAGGCGGGCAATGCGCGGATCGAAAGCTGGGACAGTCCCGGCGCCGATGCCTTTGCGGCGGCGCTGGCTGATGTGTGCCGTAATCTCGCCCAACTCGTTGTGCGCGATGGTGAGGGCGCGGCCAAATTCATCACTATCCGCGTGTCAGGTGCGGCCAGCGATGACAGCGCCCGCCGCATCGGCCTCGCCATCGCCAATTCGCCGCTGGTGAAGACCGCGATCGCGGGCGAGGACGCCAATTGGGGCCGCGTGGTCATGGCCGTGGGCAAGGCGGGCGAACCAGCGGATCGCGACAAGCTCTCCATCGCGTTCGGCGGGATCTGGGCTGCGCGCAACGGGTTGCCGGTCGATGACTATGACGAAGCCCCGGTGGCCGCGCATCTCAAGGGCGAGGATATCGACATAGCGGTCGATCTGGGACTTGGAGAAGGCCACGCGACGGTGTGGACCTGCGATCTGACCCACGGCTACATTGCGATCAATGCGGATTACCGCTCGTGAGCCTCTCCGCACTGGATGCAGAAATCCGCGATCTGATGCGCTTTGCCGCGCAACGTTCAATGCTGCCGCGCTTCCGCAATCTGGCCGCAGGCGAGGTGGAGATGAAGGGCGTGGACGACCCCGTCACCATCGTCGACCGCGAGGTGGAAGCCTTCCTTACCGAGGCGCTGACACGGCTTGCCCCCGGCGTAGCGGTGGTGGGCGAGGAAGCGGTTCACGCCGACAAGGCGGTGCTCGATCACCTGTCCGGCCAGTGCTGGATCATCGATCCGCTGGATGGCACCGCCAACTTTGCGCAAGGCAAGGAGCCGTTCGGGATCATCATCGCGCTGGCCGATGCGGGCCGCGCGGTGGCGGGATGGATTTACGATCCGATCAAGGACCGCCTCTGTCACGCCCGCGAAGGTCAGGGCGCTTTCGTTGATGGCGAGCGGATCGTGGCGCGCACCACGGGGCAAGAGCCTCCCGTCACCGCCGTCAGCCGCATCTTCCTGACACCCGAAGAATCAGCGACGGTCGATGCAATGCTCGCCCCGCACTATACGCTGGTCGACATTCCGCGCTGCGCCGCCGAACAATATCCGCGTCTTGCGCTGGGCGAAAACGACATTTCCAGTTTCAAGCGCACGCTGGCCTGGGACCATGCCGCAGGGGTGCTGTGGCTCAACGAGGCCGGTGGCAAGGCCGCGCGGCGCGATGGCAGCGCCTACCGGGTGGACGAGCATGGACGCGACGATACCCTCACGGGCCTCGTCGGCGCGTCCAGCCCGGCTATCTGGGACGAATTTGTGGGTCGGGCTTTGGGCTAGGACACTTTCCTACAAGCTGCGGGGGTGCCAGCATCGCCCGCATGACCTGCGCTGCGCACCATCCTGCCCCCATCAGCGCCGCTGAGCGGGAGGCAGGAATTCTGTTTCTGGACAGTGTCTCATGTGTCTCCAACAGCCTTGCTGTCAGAGACGAGACGGTCCCCGCAACGTGCGGATCACAGTTCGCTTTCGAGCCACGCCTTGAGCTGACCCTTGGGCGCCGCACCCAGTTTGCGCGCAACCGCTTCGCCGTTCTTGAACAGCACCATCAGCGGGATCGACTGCACACCCATCTGCGCGGCGATATCGGTGTTTTCCATGATGTCGATCTTGGCGATCTTCACCTGACCCGAAAGCTCGTCACTGATTTCCTCCAGTGCGGGGGCGATCATCTTGCAGGGGCCGCACCAATCCGCCCAGAAATCCACCAGCACGGGGGTGTCGCTGTCCAGCACATCGGCCTTGAAGCTTGCATCGGTCACGTTGACGGTTGCCATAATCTGTATCTCCTTTTGCCGGCGACCATAGGGCGACCGGTGATGTGTTTGCAATCTAATGCGCCCGCGCCGTCACTCAATATCGGGCAGCGATAAGGATTGCTGCGTCGTCTGCAACGCCTGCTTGTGCGCGGCCAGTGTTTCGGGCGGCAGGTCAAGCAGCAGCGGAGCGTGGGTGTAGAGGACACCGGCGCGCACCTCGCGTCCCGGATAGATCGCCTCAAGCGCCGCGACATAGGCCGCCATCTGACGCAGCGTAGCGACAGGGACCGCGTCGATGCCGGCAGGCGGGCGGCGCGTGGTCTTGAAATCGACCACGGTGATCCGTTCCTCCTCGATCAGCAGACGGTCCGCCGTGCCCGCCACCACCACGCCGTCGACCGTCGCAGCCAGCGGAACTTCGGCCAGCGCAAGGGGCGAGAACAGCGCAGCGAAATCCGGGTGGTCGAGCACGCCTTGTGCCGCTGACAGCATCTCGTCACGCAGCGTGGTATCGAGATCGCCGGCCTGCCGTTCCAGCCAGCCGCGCGCCGCGCCTTCACGGTCTGCCGCCGGGACATCGGGCAGGCGTTCGAGCAGCTTGTGGATCAGGCTTCCGCGCCGCGCCGCGTGGCGGGTGGCTTCGGGCGGCAGCGGCGGGGCGGCGCCGCCATCCTCGCCTGCGCTTGATGGTGCAAGCGGGCGCGGCGGGCGCGGTTCGGGGCCGATCGGGGTGGTCATCCAGCGCGGCAGGGCAGGCGGTGCGCCCTCCCCTGCTGCGGCGGCATCATCGGGAACCAGCGGCTCGGCCCGCTCGCCCCATTCCTTGCGCCAGTGCCAAACCGGATCGGTCAGTTCATCGCCTTCGAACAGCGGGGCTAGGCGCGCATACCAGCTGTCATCGTGGGGAACGCCCTTCTTCGCTTCGGTCTTGTTGAGCGATCCGCCGATGAACAATGCCTCTTCCGCGCGGGTCATGGCGACATACAGCAGCCGCCAATGCTCCTGCAAAGCCGCCGCCTTCTTCGCCGCCTCGGCTTTGGCAATCCGGCCCTTCCTTTCGTCCTTGGAAAGCGGGGGCAGCGGCACGTCACGGATGCGATCGTGCATCTGGCCAAGGGGATTGTCTTCGAGCGTCAGATCGCCCGCATCGCCGGGTGCGCCAGTGGCATCGGCCAGGATCACGATCGGCGCCTGGAGCCCTTTGGACCCGTGCACCGTCATCACCCGCACCTGCCCGCTCGCGCTGTCCGAATCGCGTTTCAGATCGCCGGTCCCGGCATCGAACCAGGTGATGAACCCGGCAAGGCTGGGCCAGTGCTCCGCCTCGTAGGCGAAGGCGGCGTTGACGAGTTCGTCGAGCGGATCATTGGCCTCCGCGCCGAGCCGTTCCACCAATCGCGCCCGGCCCTGCCACGGACCGGTCAGCAGCCAGGCGATCAACGCCTGCGGGGTCTGGTAATCGGCGCGGCGCAGCAGATCGCGCAATCGGTCAGCTGTCTCGGCCACGAAAGCAGGCGCATCCGTGCGGCGCAGGTGGTCCCAGAGCCGTACCTTGTCGAGACGCGGTACATGGGCGAGGATGTCGCCTTGCGTCCATCCGCCCAGTGGCGAGGCCAGCAGGTTGGCCAGCGACAAGTCATCCTGCGGCTGCACCGCAAAACGCAAGGCGGCCAGCACGTCCTTCACCGCGAGCGGTGCGCCGAGACGCAGCCGGTCCACGCCCGCCACCGGCACACCCTTGGCGTAGAGCTTCGCAACGATCTGCGCTGCCAGCTCCTTGCGCTGGCGTACCAGCACCATGATGTCGCCAGCCTGCGCATGGCGGTGGGTGCCTTTGGCCAGCACGAAGGGATCGGCCCCGCCGACCCAGCGATAAACCTGATCTGCGATCTTCTCGGCAAGCAGTGTGTCGTGGCGCGGCAGCCAGTCGCGGTTGTCGCTGTCGTCCCCATCGTCGTCTTCATCGGTTGCCTCGCCCTGTTTGGGTGCGACAGGCGGCCACAGCGTCACAAGTCCGGGGCGCTTGGCTCCCTTGTGGTCGGCGGGCGCGCGGTCGAGGCCGAAGGCGGGAAAGCCCAGCGCCGCAATCATGCGGTTGACGAAACCGAGCACGATATCGGCGGTGCGGAACGACAATCCGAGGTCGAGATCCTGCCAGCCCGGCTCGCGGCGGTTGACGCGGCTCTGCCGGATGCCGGTTTGCGCCGCGGTGATGCGCGCATGCACCCGCTGCTTGGCGCGCGCGAAGTTCTCCGGGCTGGTGCCCTGGAAGCCGAAGATCGCCTGCTTGTAATCGCCCACAGTAAAGATCGTGCGCAGCTTGTCGCCGCGCGCGCCCTCGCCAGCGAAAAAGTCGTCGATCAAAGCCTCGACGATGTCCCATTGGCTGCGGTTGGTGTCCTGCGCCTCGTCAATCAGAATGTGGTCGAAATGGCGATCGAGCTTGTAGCGGATCCAGTCCGCCGCTTCGGATTGGCCAAGCAGGGCCGCGGCCTTGCGGATGAGGTCGGAGAAATCGAGCAGCCCCTCGCGGGCCTTGCGCGCTTCCCACCGAACCGCGAAGGCACGGCCGATTTCAAGCGCGCTGGTGACGATCTCGGCGCAGGCCAGCAAGGCACGGCGGTCTTCGTGTTCCTGCAATGCCTTGGCCACGATCTCCTGATTCCGGGAAAAATCGGGGTGGGTCTTTGCCGGCGCGTCCATCTTGCGCGGGGTCCCGTCGGCCTTGAGGATGGTTTTGCGAAACCCCGACGCCGCAGCCTCGCGCCCAGACAGGTCAAGCGCAAGCCACTGACGCAGAAAGGCCGCAGCCTCCTGCCCCGTCTTCGCCTTCCACCCGTCGAGCGCCGGAAGCATCGCCATCAGGGTATCATCGGGAAACAGATCGGGGTGGAGCGGCTCGCTGACCCAGGCTTCATCTGCGTCGGCTGGAATACCCAGGGTCTGGCGCACCCGTCCGCCCACAGGAGATTGCCAGCCCGATGGTCCATCCCACAGATCCTGCGCTTCGGCCGCCCGCATCAACCACTTGTGCAGCGCGGCGGGATCCTTGCGGGTGGTGAAGTCCGCTATGCCGTCGAGCATACGCACGTCATTCGTCCGTTCGGCATCTTCGAACAGATCGGTCAACACATCGCGGGCGAGCAATTCCCGGCTGCGATCATCCAGCAGCCGCGTGCCCGGCGAAAGGCCCGCTTCTTCGGGGAAATTGCCAATCAGAAACTGGGCGAACGCGTGGATCGTGTCGATCCGCAGCCCGCCACCGGGGCAATCGAGCACGCTCGCAAACAGACTGCGCGCCCGCTCTTGCGTTTCGGGGTCGATATCCGCGCCCAGATGGCCCAGCTCCCTTGCGAGAACCGTGGCAGGCAGGCGCACCCAGCGCGCCAGCACTGCGTTGATGCGGTTCGCCATTTCCGCTGCGCCCGCCTTGGTAAAGGTCAGGCACAGGATCTGGGACGGCGCCACATCCTCGCGCAGCAGCAGCCTGAGCACACGAGCCGAAAGAACCTGCGTCTTTCCCGTTCCTGCCGAGGCGGACAGCCACACGTTGTCATCCGGGTCAGCTGCACGCAGCTGATTGTCCTTCAGAGGGAAGACAAGACCGTTACCGCCGCTCATGCCGTTTCCCCGCCCTTGTCGTCAGGCCCGGTCATCCGCACCAGCCATTCTTCAAGCCGCATCAGGTGATCATATTCGTTGTAGCCATTGTAATCGGGATTCTCGCGCGCGATGAATGGCTTGCGGCCCTTGATGAACAGCGTGATAGCTTCAGACAGCTTTTCAGCGTGAAAGGGCAGGTATTCGTCGGGCAGCAGTCCTGTGCGGGCCTTTTCCTCCTTCATCGGAGTGTCGCGGTAGCCGAAACCATCTTCCTTCTTCGCCTTGCCAAGCGACCAATACTCAAAGCGTGCAGCCTCGCCCTTCACCACCTGACTTGTCTTTACGTCAGCGAATTGTCCGGATTGCGCGATCATACCCAAAAGCCCGAGCTGCAACGCATAGCCAGCCATGACCTGCTTTTTCGCGGGCGGTGCACCGGTCTTGTAATCGACGATGCCAAGGCGGCCGTCGGCCAACCGATCAATCCGGTCGGCGCGGCCCATGACCTTGACGCCGTCCACCACCATCGCCCCGTCAATCTCGCTTGCCAGAACGGTACGGCCTGCCGCCTCAGCTTCGACAACCCATTGCTCGAAACGCTCCATCGCGGCGATCAGACGCGGTTGCCACAATGCGCGGAACAGGGGGTGGACGCGCTCGGCCTCGAAACAATCCGCTGCAAAAGGCGCCAGAGTGAGGCCGGGCTGCGTGGACTTCGCCTTGTGCCACTTTTCGAGAATGCCATGCACTAGCGTCCCGCGCAGCGCCGGATCGCTGAAGGGATCGGCAGCAAGCGGCTGAAGCTGCCGCAGACCGAGGATGGCCTGCGCGTAAAACTGGTACGGATCACCCAGCAGCCGGTCGAGCGCCGTCACCTTGATCAGCACGTCACGCTGCCTGGGCGATGGATCGGGCGCCGGACGCGGATATTCAGGCGCGGCGGGGCGCTTCCGGTCAAGATGCGGCAGCAACGCCGCGATGGCGCGCTCACGGTGCTCCTTGTCCAGATCATCGCCCAGCAGCGCCTCGACCCTGAGCAGGAAGCGCGAAGGCAGCGTCGGCCCCTCGGCATCGCGCGTGGCGCGGCTCAGCACAACCTCGGGTGCGCCCATCGCGCCGGCAAGGTCATGGGCGGCGAGACCGATCCGGAACTCCGCCCCCGGCACGCCCAAGGCCCGGAGAATGGCCGGGGCCAGCAGGGCATCGGCGCCGGGGGGCTGTGGCCAGGTTCCCTCGTTAAGCCCGCCACAGATCACTAGATCGGCCCGCGCCATGCGCGCTTCGAGCAGGCCGTAGATAGCCACACGGGGGTGCCCGCCATAGCCGGGCCGTACGGCCACCGCCTCCATGCAGTCACGCAGGATGCCGGCCAGATCGGCCGTTTCGATCGTGGTGCCTGCAACCTCTGCGGTCCCGCGCAATTCTTCGACCATTGCGCCCAGCGCGCGGCCATCCTCCCGCTCCCACACCAGCGTCTGGGCAAAGGATTCGGCCGTGTCAGCCAGCTTGGTCAAGGCATCGGCCAGCAAGATTTCCCGCGGCCAATCGAGCAAAGGCGCGAGCAGACCTTCGGCCTCGGCCCACCATTCGTCGATCTTGGCCTTGGCAGCGGTTTTGCGCAGGCTTTCCATCCCCGGCGCAGGCGAAGGCCCGCGCAAGTGACGATCAAAGGTCCGCGCACCCAGGAGCCATGCCTGACGCGCTTGCGTGTCATATCCCCGCACCAGCGGGTGTCCGAAAGCCGCTACAAGGCTGGACGGCTCAGGCCCATTAGCCGCAATTTCCGCAAGCAACCCGAACAACCGCCCTGCCGGGGTCAGCGCCAGCGGGCGTCCGGCCGAATCGTCGGCGGTGATGTTCCAGCGTTCCAGATGCTGCGCCACTCGCCGCGCCAGACCGCGATCCGCTGTAACGATAGCAATGCGCTTTTCCGGTTGCTCCAGCGCCTCACGCACCAAGAGCGCGATGGCCTGCGCTTCCTCCTCAACAGTGGCGCTGGCAAGCAGCCGCACACCCGACAAGCGCCGCCGGTCTGCTCCAAGATCGATCCACGCACGGCTCGCCTGCGGGGGCAGAAACAGCGAGGAAATTGCGCGGGCACGCGACGGTTCGGCAGCCGCAAGGCCGCGCCGGTGCCACGCTTGCACCTCGGCGCGGTTCACGCCCATGCGGTTGAGCAGCAGCTTCAGGTGATATTGCGGATGGCTGAGCGCGTCACCGGCAGCAAAAACCGGCCCGCCCGGTTCTTCGGATGCGCCGGCAAGGCCCAGTTCGGTCCATGCCGCATCGTCCATGGCCAGATCGAGATCGGGCAGCACCACCGCGCCCGCCGGAAGCGCAGCCACCACCCGCAACAATCGCGCCAGCGCCGGCGATGCGCTGGTCACGCCCGCGGCAACAATCGGATGCGGCGGCGGCGTGTCTTTCCAACGGCGTGCGGCGCGATCGAACAGCAGGTTGCGCCGCGTGGCCGCATCAACTTCGCCGCGTTCGGCCAGTTCGATCTGCCAGCGGGCGTTCACACGCGCAAACAGCCGGATCGAACGCTTCCAGTGGTCAGCAAGGTTGCCCAACTGATCGAGAACAGGTTCGGCCCAAAGGTCTTCCGGTGCCTTCTCTTCGACCAGCAGCCTGTCCATCGTCCGCGCCATTTCGCGCGCCAGATTGAGCCGCGCGCGGCCAGGCAGCGGCTCCATGCCTTCAGACGCGCGTTCTTCTGCAATCAGCCGATCCAGCGTCAGCCAACGCGCCACCGGGTCGCTTGCGGGCGGAATATCGCCTGCGCCCAGCGGATCGAGCGCGGCGCCAAGCTTCTCATCAAGATCGAGATCTCCCACCGCAATCATGCGCGGCATCAGCAGACCGCCTTCGCCCGTGTCCCCCGCGTGCCGGATAAAGGCTTCGGACAAGGTGCGCGCTGCGCGGCTCGACGGGACCAGCAGCGTCAGGCGCGCAAGGCCGAAGCCCGGCTCGCGGTATCGCGGCACAAGGCCCGCGACCAGCGCATCGGCAAAACCCCTGTGGGCGGCGATGGAATAGACAAGCGGGCCAATCCTGCGCGGCTCAGCCACCCTGCAACGCCTCCTCGGTCGGACAGATCGCTTGCGGCGTGCCCACTTCGAACCACCGCCCGGTGAAGCTGATGCCGTAAAGCCGCCCTTCCTCGATCGCCCGGTTCCAGAGGATATTGGTCGAAAACGGCCCGTCAGGCGGGTCGCGCAGCAAGCGGTGGCTCACAAGCTGGATGCCGGTGAAAATGAAGGGAGCGATGCGGCCGTCACAACGGCGCGAAATCTTGCCGAGCGGGTCCATGTGAAAATCGCCAGGCCCGGCGAAATTGGCCGCGCGCGCATGAGGGACAACCAGCAACAGCGCATCCATCGTATCGGGATCCCAGCGGCACGACAGATCGTGAAAGGCACTTTTCGGCCCATCCAGCCAGATGTTGTCGGCATTGAGCGCGAAGAACGGATCAGGCAGGTATGGAAGGGCCTTGACCATTCCAGCTCCGGTTTCCAGCAACTGCGCACGCTCGTCCGATACAGTGACCATCGGGGCCGTCCGGTCCTTCACGTGCGATTCGAGCGCGTCGGCGAGGTAGTGGACATTAACAACGGCCCGCTCCACGCCCGCTTCGTGCAGGCGGTCCAGCGCGTGATCAATCAGCGCCCTGCCCGCCACCCTCACCAAGGGCTTGGGCTGGCGAGCGGTGAGCGGACGCATCCGTTTTCCCAGCCCCGCTGCAAGGATCATCGCGGTGTCCGAGGCGAGCCGGGCCGCACTCATGACCCGAAGGCACCATTGGCAGCGCGCAGATCGTCCGGAATATTGGCGTCAAACCAGCGCGCAACGGGGGCGAGCGCGGGATGCGTAAGATCGCGTTCGAGTGCCGCCCAGACCCGCGGGATCATCGACAAATACTTGGGCTTGCCATCGCGGCGGTTCAATCGGGTGAAAATGCCGATGATCTTGGCATTACGCTGCGCGCCAAGAGTGGCGTAATCAGCGATGAAATCCACGCCGACGCCTCCGACCGCATCGACATAATGCAGCAGCATCGCGTTCTCGAGTTCGATCGGCACATCTCGCCTGGCATCCTGCAACAACGAGACGAGATCGTAGACCGGGTGCCCGACCAGCGCGTCCTGAAAATCGATCAGACCTTGCGGTGCAGTGGCTTTCCCGCCGAGTAACATGATGTTTTCGGAGTGATAATCGCGCAGCACTGTGACGCCGGGCGATTGGCGATGAGCAACCGGCAACAGCACCTCGCTCCACGCAGCAGTGTAGCCTGGTTCATCAGCCGCAAGCCCCTGCGCAGGGCAATACCATTCCGTAAAAAGGGCAGCCTCGCGCTGATAGGTCGCCATATCGTATGGTGCAAAGGGGCCGGGTGGCAGACGGTGCAAAGCGATCAGCGCATCAATCGCGGCTGTGTAAGCGGTCTCTTCGTCGCCGGGATGGTCATCAAGCCAGTCCCGCATCCGGTCATGGCCGAAATCCTCGGTCAACACCCACCCTTGGCTTGTGTCCTCCGCCAGAATTGCCGGTGCGCGCATCCCGTTGGCATTCAGCCAATGGGCCACGTCGAGAAAGGGGGTGGGGTCTTCGTGAGGCGGAGGCGCGTGCATCAGCATCGCTGTGCCACTCCGACGGACAAGCCGGAAATAGCGTCTGAACGAGGCATCGCCCGGCAATGGGGCTATCTCGGCCCCTTCCCATCCGGCTTGTGCAATAAATTGGGTAAGGCCGCGGGGAAGTTCGCTCATGGCATCCGCCCTACCCAATCCGCGCCCCCGCGGGCAATCGCAATCCGTCCGCCGTCCCCGCTTTCTCCAACAGGTTCAAGCGTGATCGCAAGGCACCCAGGCTCATGCGCAAAGCCACCCGCGTGATCGGGCCATTCCGCCAGCAGCACCGCACCCTCGCGATAATCATCCAATCCGATTTCGGCGAGTTCGCAAGGATCGTGCAGCCGGTAAAAATCGGCGTGAACCACCGGCACCCTCAGGGCCGGCGAATCATAGGTTTCGATAATGGTGAAGGTCGGCGATGGCACTTCTCCATCATGGCCCAGAGCAGCGATGATCGCGCGCGCAAGCGTGGTCTTGCCCGCCCCCAGCCCGCCGGTCAGCGCCACCACATCGCCAGCCTGTAACCGCTCAGCGATGGCTGCGCCGAAGGCCGCCATCGATGGCAAGTCGGGGAGACAAGCGCGCGACTGGATCACGGCAGGCAGATCGTTGCGGTGGTGCCCGCACCCTTGCGGCTGACGATTTCGAGCGTCCCGTCATGCGCGGCGATGAGTTGACGTGCGAGCGGAATGCCAAGCCCGGTGCGGCGCTCGGGCGTGCCTTCGCTGATCGGCTTCACCCCGCCCTGCGCCCGTGCAAGCTCCTGCGATGTCATGCCACGACCATTATCGGCAATGGTCATTTGCATTCCCCAATCGGTTCCCTCAGCCGCCTTCCGGATCTCGATCACGATACGTCCGCCCGGAGGTGTGCCAACAACCGCATTGTCGATCAGATTGCCGATGGCGCGTCCCAATTGGCGCGGATCAGCCTCGATGATACGGCCCCGGCGGCCCTTGAGATCAAGGCTAAGCTCTGCTGCGATGATGGCGGTTTCTCGCTCACGCACCAAAGTTGTCAGAAAATCCAGCACATCGAGGCGCTCCTTGCGGATCGGCAATAGCCCCGCTTCGCTTTGCGAGAGATCGAGCACATTTTCGACCTGTTCGGTGAGACGCTCAACCGCGCTCAGGATCGCATCGACATATTCGCCGGCCGCTTCGGGATTGGTGGCAGCACCGCTTTTGAGCAATTCGGCAAAGCCGCCAATCGTGGTCAGCGGTGTGCGGAATTCATAAGACATGTTGGCGAGGAAGCGAGCCTTGACTGCATCTGCCTCCTCCAAAGCTTCGGCCCGCTCGCGCAAGGCCTGTTCGGCTTTTTGCGACGCCGTGATGTCGAGCACGGTCAGAAGGCCGTTGCCATCGGGCAGCGGGATCCCGGCAAATCGCAAGGTACGGCCATCGGCCAGTTCCACCTGTCCGCCCTTTTCGCGCCGATCGAGCGTTGCTGCACGTACCGCAGCGCCAATCAGTCCCGCTTCTTCGGGACGCACAAGATTGAGGCCAATCGCGCTCAGCAATTCATCCGCACTGGGGTGCAGATCGAGCAATTCGGGCGTCAGGCCCCAGGTGCCGGCAAAACTGCGGTTCCAAAGCTGGACCGAGCCATCGGGGGCGAAGATCGCGAGTGCTTCGAATAGGCTATCCAGCGTCGCTGTCCGGGTCCGCAGCAAGGTATCGCGCACAGCAGACAAGGCGAGGCTTTCGGTCCGGTCCTCGGTCAGCAAAACAAGGCCGCCGTCAGGCATCGGCTGGGCAACTATGCGCAGGTGTGTGCCGCCTGGCAAAGGCCATGCCTCTTCAAGAGTATCCTGCATTCCGAACCAGGCGACCCGCTCACGACGCCACTCGGGAAAATCGCGAACCTCGGGCGTGCGGCCACGCTCTCGCGCCTCCGCGAGAAACCGTTGAAACGGGGTGTGGGCGTCAACCGCCTCCTCGGCGAGAGAAAACAGGCGCCGGAACGGACGGTTGGCAAAGGTCAGCCTCTCGTCGCCATCGAACAGCGCGACACCCACGGACAACTGATCCAGCAGTGCGCGCTGCGCATCACGAAACGCGCGAAACTCCCGCGCAACCTGCTGTTGTTCTTCGATGTCGATTGCATAGCCCGCTACCCCTTCCGGCCCGAGCGGAAGATCGCTGACTCTCAACGTTCGCCGTGCTCCGTGAATGGTGGCAGCGATGATGCGTTCGGATTTATCCTGACTTTTCAGCGTTCCAAGGGCCACATCGGCGGGAGATTTCCCGTCTTCGGGCTCGAGCAATTCGATCTGGCCTTCAACCACTTCGGCCGCGGTAAGCGCACCTACGGCATCGACATAGGCCTGATTGACAAGTTGGAGCGACAGGTCCGAACCGCGAAACCACATCGGCATGGGGGCAGCTTCAATCAGCCCTACCAACGCAGCAAAATCGCCGGTTGCGCGCGCGGCAGCGGAGCGTAGGCGCGCCATCTCCGCATGGCTGTCGGTAAAGTCGAAAACCCATACAAGCGCAGCGCCGCCCGGCGAAACCTGCGGATCCGCCAGCGTGCCGTACAACGCCAGACTGCGCTGTGCCTCTGGCAGATTGATCGCCATGCGAAAAGGCGTTGCGCTTTTCTGGGTGGTCTGGATCTTGGCCCAAAGCAGATCGACCTGTGCCTGCGCCAGGCCACCGGCTTTCGATACGCCCCCAGGCGCGGCGAGTTCTGACAAATATCTTGGAAGAGTGGCCAAGCCCAGCATTCGGGCCAATTTGTCCGGCGCTTCAATACGCCCGTCAACCCGTACCAACAAAGGTAGCGCAGGCGCCACATCAAGCAGGGCCTGCATGCGCTTGAGACTGGTGCGCATCGACTTTGCCCGCTTCACGCTCTGGTTGGCGCGCAAGACAATGATTGCCGCCCCAACCGCCCAGGCGGCAAGGACGAGAGCGACAAGCACCAGTGAAAGAGGCGAAAGATCCATCACTCAACCGCTATGCGGGCGCGGGCGTGAGTGCAACGGAGTATCGCGACGCCCGCCTCCAACCCGCGATAATTCGGGGTGGAAGCGGGCCATCGGCATCGCTTAATAGCGGTAATGATCCGGCTTGAATGGGCCGGCCTGCGGCACGCCGATGTAGCTGGCCTGCTTGTTGCTCAGCTGGGTCAGCTGCACGCCCAGCTTTTCCAGGTGCAGCGCGGCAACCTTTTCATCGAGATGCTTGGGCAGGACATAGACGTCGTTGTTGTACTCATCCGCCTTGGTGAACAGTTCGATCTGGGCCAGCGTCTGATTGGTGAAGCTGGCACTCATCACGAAGCTGGGGTGGCCGGTGGCGCAGCCCAGGTTCACCAGGCGGCCCTTGGCCAGGATCAGGATCGACTTGCCATCCGGGAAGGTCACGAGGTCGGTGCCTTCCTTGATTTCCTTCCAGTTGTAGTTGGAAAGCGCGGAAATCTGGATTTCGCTGTCGAAGTGACCGATGTTGCACACGATCGCCATCGGCTTCATGTTCATCATGTGGTCGGCGGTGATGACGTCTTCGTTGCCAGTGGCGGTCACGAAAATATCGGCGCGCTTCACGGCGTCTTCCATGGTGACAACTTCAAAGCCGTCCATCGCAGCCTGCAGCGCGCAGATCGGATCGATTTCGGTAACCATCACGCGGGCGCCGCCATCACGCAAGCTGGCGGCCGAACCCTTGCCGACATCGCCGTAACCGGCAACGCAGGCGACCTTGCCGGCGAGCATCACGTCGGTCGCACGGCGGATCGCATCGACCAGCGATTCCTTACAGCCGTAAAGGTTGTCGAACTTCGACTTGGTGACCGAATCGTTCACGTTGATCGCCGGGAAAGGCAGCTTGCCCTGCTTGGCGATCTGGTAAAGCCGCATGACCCCGGTGGTGGTTTCTTCCGAAACGCCCTTGATCGCCTTGACAGTCTTGGTGAGATAGCCTGGACGCGCGGCAACGAAGGCCTTCAGTGCGCGCTGGAATTCGACTTCTTCGTCATTGGTCGGCTTGCCCATTTCCTCACCCGCTTCAAGGCGCGCGCCCCACAGTGCGAACATGGTGGCATCACCACCATCGTCGAGGATCAGGTTGCAGGTCAGGTCAGGATTTTCGTCGGTGGCCCAATCGAAGATGCGGCCAACATAATCCCAGTAATCGGCCAGCGTTTCGCCCTTGATCGCGAACACCGGAATGCCACTTTCCGCGATGGCAGCGGCGGCATGGTCCTGAGTAGAGAAAATGTTGCAGGTCGCCCAGCGCACTTCGGCACCCAGCGCCACCAGCGTTTCGATCAGCACGGCGGTCTGGATCGTCATGTGCAGCGAACCGGTGATCCGCGCGCCCTTCAAGGGCTGAGCCGCGCCATATTCTTCGCGCAGCGCCATCAGGCCGGGCATTTCAGTCTCGGCGATTTGGATTTCGTCACGACCGAAACGGGCGAGCGCAATATCCTTGATCACATATTCATGAGTGGGGGCGGCAGCGAGGGTAGCCATAAATCATATCTCCTAATCGCGAGGCGGCACGTTCGGGTGCCAAGGCCTGCTTATGCCCCCAGCCCCTAGCGGCATGGGCTGCCTGAGGCAAATATAAACTTATCTTTATATGTCTATTTGTTGCCCGTTCGGTAGCACCCGCTATAAAGGGCCCCAGACACACCCCACGCATAAGGAAGCACACACAATGACGATTTCCGTTGGCGACAAGATCCCCGAAGTCACACTGGTCAAGGCAACCGCCGAAGGTCCGCAGGCCGTGAAATCGTCGGACTATTTCGCGGGCAAGCGTGTGGCACTGTTCTCGGTCCCGGGCGCTTTCACGCCGACCTGCTCGGCCAAGCATCTTCCCGGCTTTGTTGAAAAGGCAAACGATCTCAAGGCCAAGGGCGTCGATGAAATCGTCGGCACTGCGGTCAACGATGCCTTTGTCATGGGCGCCTGGAACAAGGCTTCCGGCAGCGACGCAATCACCATGCTGGCTGATGGCAATGCCGAATTCGTAGAGGCGATCGGTCTGACCATGGACGGCTCGGGTTTCGGTATGGGCACGCGCGGCCAGCGGTTCTCGATGGTCATCAACGATGGCGTGGTCGAGCAGCTCAACGTCGAAGAGCCCGGCGATTTCAAGGTGTCCAGCGCCGATCACATGCTCGGCCAACTCTAGGCCTCAGCTTTCGCACGAATAAAAAGGGGCGCTTTCCGGGCGAGGAAAGCCCCCTTTTTTTGTGTCAGGTTATGGGCGGCGCGCCATACGCCAGCCAAAGCGCAAAACCTGCAGCCAGCGCGAGTGCAACCGCCGCCCGGCCCCACGGCGTCGGACCGATTCCCGCCACGCCCGGAATTGGCGGGCGATCTCCGCTCACCATCGGGCTCAGAAGGTCGTCGCCTCTGACGGTATAGAATGCTATCGCGGTCAGATGCAGGCCGATGAAACCCGCAATCACCCAGAAGAATGTTTCGTGCAGTTCTGTGATGGCATCGGCGGTCATCACACCTACCAGCGGATTGAGCGGCCCGGTCATCCCGTCATAGGGGTCGCCTGCAAACAATCCCAAACTGGCCTGCAATAGCATCGCGCCCAGTAGCGCGAGCGTGCTCCACCCGCCCAACGGACTGTGCCCGATCTGCGTCGCTGCGCCGGCCATCTGTCCGCGAAGATAAGCGATCACCGCGCCCGGCCCCTTCACGAAGTCCGAAAAGCGTGCCGTTCGCGGCCCCATGAAGCCCCAGATAATCCGGAACATCAGCAAGCCGATCAGCACCAGACCCGTTTGCCGGTGCAAGGCCCATTTCGAATTTTCCGCCGTCCACCACATCGTCGGGATTAGCAGCAGGAAGCTCCAATGCGTGATGCGAAGCAAGGGATCCCAAACCCGCACATCGCGCGCGATTGCAGCGGGCGGGACGCGCGGAACGGTCATCGTAGCTTACTTCTCGTCATCAAGCCGGAATTTGTCATGGCAGCCCTTGCACGCGCCGCCCATGGTCATTGCCTGAGCGCTCGTAGCGGCCTTGTCACCCTGACCGGCGACCGTGACCAGCATCGCGCTCTCATCGACGAGCTTTTGCGCAGCAGCTTTGAATGCCTCGGGCTTCTCCCAAATCGCAGGTAAAGCTTCTGTATCGAAGCCATCATCGACGCTGGTGCCGGTGGGGAAATGGCCTTCGATCTTCGCTGCACGTGTGTTGATATCGCTTGCGCTAGCAGCAATCAGAATAAAGTCGGGCGTATCTTTCTCAAGCTCACCCCGTACGGCCTTGAACGCATCGCCGATGCCTTCAAAATTGTCCTGACGTTCTTTGATGATTGGCGGACCTTCGCCCGAACCTGCGTTACCGTTAGCGCCGTCGCCCGAACAAGCGATAAGAACACCAGACAGCGTGGCGGCAATCAGGAAGCGGGCGGTCGGGCTGCGCAGCATCAGCGATCTCCTTTGACAAGGCCGTCAGCCGGCCCCGCTGGCAGGCTATGCCGCTTTGCGGCCATTCGCAAACACGAAAACGGGGCGCCTTCACTCCCGAAGACGCCCCATCAGTTCTGTGCGAATTGTCGGTCTAACCGTCGCGGCGGATATCGAGCGCGCTTTCAGCTTCCGCGACCAGTTCAGCGCGGTCTTGTTCGATCACAGCCAACATGACGGTACGGATACGTTCGCGGCGCGTTTCCACCAGCCGATCAATCGCCTTGGTTTGCGTCTGACACCAGCCGGGACGCGAGCCGCTGGCGACATCGTTGCGCGTCAGAACACGGCGAGACTGCATTGTGTCACCGACCGTTGCGATACGTTCGACTTTTAGACTGGCTGTCCAGTTGCAGCGCAGCGTGCTGGACCGACCAGCCACGCCGGCTGAACCCACCTGCCGCGTTTCGACAGCGACGGACCCTTTGTAATCGGCAGCGATCGGCCCCGATGCATGGTCAATCACGACCTCGTGTTCAAGCGCCACGGCGGGAGAAGCCAGAGACGCGCTCAGCATCAGCCCGGCAAAGGATAGTTTCTTCATGGTTGTCTCCTGCATGATCCCGGCCATTGAGGCCGTCGATCATGCAGCTTTACCATTTCGGCTGGCCCCATCCAAGCGCAGCAAGGTGCGGCAGTCTTATGGAGGTATCAGTAGCCCATCAGGCTCATCACTTCCTTGCGGCTGCGATGATCGTCAAGGAAGCAGCCGAGCACTCGGCTGGTGATCATGCCGACGCCCGGAGTTTTTACACCGCGACCGGTCATGCAGCCATGCTGTGCTTCAATCACAACAGCCACGCCGTGAGGTTCGAGATTGTCCCAGATGCAACTGGCGACCTCGGCTGTCAGACGCTCCTGTATCTGCAAACGCTGGGCAAAGCCGTGCAGGACGCGCGCAAGCTTTGAAATGCCGACCACTTTCTTGTTGGGCAAATAGGCAATTGCCGCCTTGCCGATGATCGGCGCCATGTGATGTTCGCAATGCGACTGAAACGGGATATCCTTGAGAAGCACGATTTCGTCATAACCGCCGACTTCTTTGAAGATACGCGACAAGTGGATCGCAGGATCTTCCTTGTATCCTTCGCAATACTCCAGCCATGCACGCCCAACGCGCTTGGGGGTGTCGCGCAACCCTTCGCGGGCCGGATCATCGCCGGCCCATGCAATAAGAGTGCGTATCGCGTCCTGGACATGATCCGGCACTTCGGGCTTGCCCATCGGGTTATCCGGATCAAACGCATCATCATGATCGTGGGCCGAGAGATAATTCATGTCTTGTCGTCTTTCTTTGCGCAAGTGCCTTGTCGCAGGCTCTGCCCTGTCGATCCAGAACCGAGATAACCCGCAAGTGCCAGAGGCGTTCCGCCCTAAATCCGCGATCACGCCTGAAGGGTGTTTCACAAACTTTAACGCATGTAAGTATCGAAACCGCCAATTCCATCCCCTCGGGGATCAGAAAGGACGACAGATTGTGACCATGCCGAGCGCCACCGAATTCAAAGCTGCAGCCATCGGCGTCCTGTCGCAGCTGCCCGCACCGTTCCGCAAACGGCTGCGTGACGTGGTTCTGCGAGTCGAAGAGTTCGCCCAGCCCGACCAACTGCGCGCCGTTGGCATGACAGACCGGTGGGAATTGACCGGCCTTTATGAAGGTGTCGCGCTGACGGAACGATCGCAATGGGAAAGCGACGGACTGCCGGCGGTCATTACGCTGTTCCGCCAGCCGCTCTTGGCTGAAATGCAGGAAACTGGTGTGAGTTTCGCTGCGCTGATCCGCCACGTTGTGATCCACGAAGCGGGCCATCATTTCGGACTGTCGGATGATGATATGCACGTACTCGAAGACAGCGCCGGCGATTGATCAACGGCCGGAAACCAACAACGCCCGCCCCTTTTTCAAGGAACGGGCGTTGTTGGTGCACCCGGAACGATTCGAACGTCCGACCCCCAGATTCGTAGTCTGGTGCTCTATCCAGCTGAGCTACGGGTGCGCGCTAGGGGGCGGCACATAAGGGGGTCCATGCGGCTTGGCAAGAGCCGTTTGGCACTATTCAATTTTTTTGAAACAGGCGCGCAGCCAAATCCACATCAAGCGGCGGTTTGGACAATGCCAAAGCCTCTGATGCGTGAAACCAGCCTAACGTGCCGCCCTCCAACGATTGTGGCTCGCCCTGCCAACCGCGCACAATGTAAAGCAATATGACAATGCCTCGGTCATCATCATGATGTGCATTTTCGGCAAAAGTTACAGGGTGACATTGGCTTTGCGCGACTGTGATGCCGCATTCTTCCGAAAGCTCCCGGCACAAGGCCGTTACAGGAGGCTCGCCATCTTCCACCTTGCCGCCGGGAAACTCCCATAAGCCTGCGTGATGCTTTCCTGGTGGACGACATTGCATCAGCCAGCGGCCATCGCTGCGTTGCAATGCGCCCGCCACGACCATCATCAGCGGTTTCGTCATGTCGGATTTTTTTCCACTTTGGCCGCGCGCATCAACTTTTCCTTAACCCGAATGGACGATTTTGAAGTTGTCAGGACGCAGGAAGCGAGGGATTTCCCAATGTCGACGACTTTGTTTCAAAACCTGGTCGACGACAACACCGGGGCCACCGCGATTGAATACGGCCTGATCGTTGCTCTCATTGCACTTGCCACCCTCGGAGCCATTCAAGCCGTTGCCGGCGAGACGATCCAGATGTGGAACTTTGTGTCAACGGAAGTGACGGCAGCGATAGGTAATGGCTGAAATTCGTGTCCAGCGAATTAGGGAATTATCAAGAGATGCCGATTAATTCAAAAAATGTCGGACGCTAAGAGGCGGACGGCGCGGGTACCGAAGACCAAAACAGGAGACCAGACATGACCTTTTTCAAGAACCTTATCCGTGACGAGCAGGGCGCAACCGCAATCGAATATGGCCTGATCGCCGCTCTGATCGCAGTCGCTGCCATTACCGCCATGACCGCTGTTGGCGGCGAAGTTAACAAGACCTTTGAAAAGGTCGATGCTGGTCTCAAGGCCGGCAACGCAGCGCCGTAAGTCAGCTTACAAAAAAAACGGCGGGGAGCGATCCCCGCCGTTTTTGTTTGTCTTGTCGATAAAGACCGACCCAGCAAATCAGGCCGGTCCGTATCAATTAGCGCGCCCGTACGACCAGCTTGACTTTCTGGCCAGCCGTCAGATCTTCACCGCTACCAAGCGCATTCAGCACCCGAAACCGTTCTTCCTGCGCCGCGGGATAAGCCATTCGGCGTGAAAGGCTCGCTACCGTATCGCCGCGCGCCACGGTCACAACCTGCAGCTTCTTGGGCACCACCGATGTCGCTTCGGTCTGCGTAATCCGGCGCATCGACTGGAACATCGAATTGAATGTGCCCGCGCGGCCCGCAGGGGCAATTGCGGTGAAGTGGTAGGCACGATCGCGCGCGAATTCATACGCGAAAACCACAATATCGACCTGGCTTTGGCCATTATTGACCCGCGCGGTGCCGTACACGGCGGGCAACCCGTTGACCGTCGTGCGTTCAAGCTGCGCCGGCGCCAGATTGTTATTCTGCCCGCCGGCGGCGGTGAACTGCTGGCGCACGTAGGTTTCCAGATTGCCGTTATAGGCAGCCAGCGTCATTTGCGCCTGTCCGCCCTGCCCGTTGATGCTTACCGCGCGCGTTCCGTTCACCATGTAGAAGCCCTGCGGCGCGGTGAAAGCGAGGCGAAGTTCAGGATGAATAAAGGTGCTGCCTTCGATCATGCCTTGGGCGGGATCATCCCCGTACAAGAGCCCATCAACCCGGGCGAGGAAGGTGTCGCGATTCGTTACACCGCCAGCGCCGGCCTTGGCGAGCGCGCTTTGAACGCGGCTTGCGGGATCCGGGTGGGTGGAAGCCCATTCGGGAACGCTGGCATTGCGTCCTGCAAGCCGCGCATCGAGCGCGTTTTGCGCCGCGAGACTCGCCAAAACCGTGCCCATCGCGCGCTGATCGTAGCCCGCTTTGGCAAGATACTGGATGCCCAGATCGTCTGCTTCGAGCTCCTGCTGGCGCGAAAAACTTAGGGTCAGCATTTGCGAGCCCTGAAGGACGCCGCGCGAAATGGTATTGCCGAGGCTCGAATCGCCGAGCAAAATCCCGGAAAGGATCGCCAGCCCGCCTCCAAGGAGCGAATTTTGCTGCGCGTTTTGCTGACGCCGCTGGGAATGGCGTGCCGCTACGTGGCCAACCTCATGCCCCAGCACGCCTGCCAGTTCCGCCTCGTTGTTCATCAACGTGACGAGCTGCCGCGTGGTGTAGACATAGCCGCCGGGCACCGCAAAGGCGTTGTGGACCGGCGAATTGAGCAAACTGACGGTGAACGATTCCCGAGCATTGCCGAGGCCCGACTGAACGGCAATATTCTTGCCCACCTGTTCGACATATTGCGCGTGCGTCCCGGTCATCGCGCCGCCGAATTCAGCCAGCAATTGCGGGTGGTATTGCGCGCCCTGCTGCGCTTCGGTCTGCGTGATGGGGGTGGATGCCGACGGAATCGGACCGCCCATGCCTGCGCATCCGGCCAGCGCGATCGGCGCGGCACTCAGCACCAGAAGTCTGCGTGAAATTCGAGCCATGTTGGTTTTCTCCCGCGAAGTGTGGCCTTACGGCTAAATGATGTCGGACGATGTCGCGCATCACTATGTTGCGGGAGGCCTTAACCTCCGATGGCGAGGAAACGTTCCTCCCGGGCGGCAATTAGTTGCTGCGCCGTCTTGCTGGAAAGCGTTTCGATCTCTTCGGTCAAAGCGGCCCCTAGCATCCTGGCCGCGGCCTTCGGATCGCGGTGCGCGCCGCCAACCGGTTCCTTGACGATCCGGTCGATCACATTGTCACGCTTGAGATGCTGGGCAGTGATCTTCATCGCCTGCGCCGCTTCGGGCGCTTTTTCTGATGTGCGCCACAAGATCGAGGCGCAGCCTTCCGGCGAAATCACCGAATAGACAGCATGCTCCATCATCAGCACCCGATTGGCCGCAGCAAGCGCCACGGCGCCGCCTGACCCGCCCTCACCCACGACGACTGCAATCATCGGCACTTCAAGCGAAAGACAGGCTTCGGTCGACCGCGCGATAGCCTCTGCCTGCCCGCGCTCTTCAGCCTCAATCCCCGGGAAGGCGCCAGACGTGTCCACCAATGTGACCACCGGAAGGCCGAATCGGCCCGCCATTTCCATCAGGCGGATCGCCTTGCGGTAGCCTTCGGGCTTGCCCATGCCGAAGTTGTGACGGATCCGGCTTTGCGTATCATTGCCCTTTTCGTGCCCGATCAACATGATCCGCCGCCCGTTAAGCCGTGCAAAGCCTCCCATGATTGCCAGATCATCGCCGTAAAGGCGGTCTCCGCCCAAGGGTATGAAATCGCTGAAGGCATGCGCGACATAATCGTGGAAATGCGGCCGCTGCGGATGACGGGCAACTTGCGTCTTCTGCCACGGGGTAAGCGAAGCGTAGGTGCGGTTGAGCAGTTCGACGCTCTTGGCTTCAAGCCGACCGATCTCACTGGCAACATCGACATCATGCAGCGCGTTCACGCTGCGCAACTGTGCAATGCGCTCTTCAAGGGCGGCGACTGGCTTCTCGAAATCGAGGTAGGAAATCATGGCGAGGGGCTAGTCGGATGTTGAGCGGGTTGCAAGCGGGTGGCGGGAATTGACAAGAGCAACCAACCGCGCGCTGTCCAAATGGGTGTAGATCTGGGTCGTGGAAATATCCGCGTGGCCAAGAAGCGTTTGAAGCACGCGCAGATCCGCCCCGCCTTCAAGCAGGTGCGTCGCAAAGGCATGGCGCAGCACATGCGGGCTGATCGTGGCAGGATCGAGCCCGGCGCGCGCTGCCAAGGCTTTCAACAATTGGAACAGCCGCACCCGGCTGAGCGGCTGACCCTTGCGGGAACGGAACAAGTAACGCGACGGCGGCTCCTGCGGTCGCAATGCCAACCAACGGGCGAGTGCTTCCAGCGCACGCCCGCCAACCGGCACCAGCCGTGTTGCCCCGCCCTTGCCTGTGACAGTCAGAAACGGCGCATCGCGCGGAACTGCATGAAGCGGCAGCATCACAAGTTCACTTGCGCGAAGGCCTGATCCGTAAAGAAGTTCGATCAGCGCAAGCAGCCGAACCGCCTTGGGATCATTGCCGGACGCCTCCTCCTCGGCGCGTGCAAACAGCGCAGCGATCTGGTCATGAGCCAGCACCTTGGGCAGCGGCCGGGGCGCGCGCGGTTGCGGTAGTGCACCCGAGGGATCGTCGTCACGCCACCCCTCGTCAATGGCGAAGCCAAAAAACTGACGCAGCGCCGATGCTTTCCGGGCCACGGTGGATGGCGCCAGACTGGCCCACTCGCCAGCTAAACTAGCCACCCCATCACGCGGCACGGAGGCAAGATCGCCGATCGCCTCTTCCGCCTGATCGAGATCGCGGCGGTAGGCATCAAGCGTGTTAGCCGCCGCCCCGCGTTCAGTGGCGAGCATCGCGAGAAAAGCCTCTGTCGCATCAGACATCAGCGCATCTCAGCCGCGCGCCACGGCCTCGGCAGCGATCATCCGGGCTTCTGCCTGCATCCCCACCCGGCTCAGCGCAGAGGTGATGTGATAGAGGTGCAAAGGGGTCATCTGCTCCCAGCTTGAACCTTGCATTCCCAGCCCAGCCAGGAAGGCCACCAACGCCGGATTGCCAACGTCGGCCGCACGCGCAATTGCCCGGCTCCAGCGGGTTTGGCGCGCCAGATCGAAATTAAGATCACCGGCAAGAGAAGCGGCATCGCCTGTATTCAGGCGTCCAAGCCCGGCAAGACCTGCAACAAGGAACGCGGACTTTCGCGCGCCTTCGCTGTTGTCATCGCCGGTAAAGCTTTCGACGGCGCCCTGCCCCACTTCGCCGCCGCGCGGATTGGCCAGCGCGATCAAGGCCCACGCAAGCGAGCCTTCCTCCACCACATTGGCCCAAAGCACTGCGTTGGAATCAAGCCCGGCGGTTAGCATCGCCGCGATCAGATCACCGGCGGCATCCGCGTTGGCCGCGACCGCCGGAATGCGCGCAGCGGCAAAGGCAGTCAGCACTCGCGCGCCATATCCGTCCCCACCGCCCAGCGACGGGCCGGCAGCCCAGAGCCTTTCCAACGCGGCGATACGGGCTGCGGGATCACTGGCAAGATAGGCTTCACGCAAAGTAGCTGCATGGTTCTGCGGATCTCCGTTAGAGCCAGTGCCGGCGTAGATTTCAGAATAAAGATCGACCATCGCATCGGCGGACAAGATGCCTTCACGTGCAGCGCGCCCGGCAAAGACAGCGCGTTCTGTCGCAGGCAGCATGGGTAGCAGCGCGCCAGCTCTGGCGTAATAGGCTCCATCCGCGGCGTTCAATGCGCCATCGAGCAGACCTTCCGGTAGCGGCTCACCAACCGCGTTCGCAAGGCCGAAGCGCCAGGGGTTAAGTTCATCCACCCCCTGCCACTCAATCTGCACCCCGCGCTGCCCGCGTCCGGCAGCCCCGGCAAGACGCCGCGCCAGCAGCACGTCGATACGAGGGGCGGCGCCGCGGAAAAGTGCGCGATCCAGCTGCGATGCGGCAAGCGCCGTTTCGCCAGCATAGGCATTGCAGATTGCCTGCCACATCTGCCACGCGCCATCATCGCGCGAAGAACCTTGCAAGCGCACGACGGGGCAAGCACCGGTGATATCTGCGCTGGCGAGATATGCGGTCAACGCCTCTTGCGTCAGGCTCGGCGACCATTCGGCGCTGTCGATATCCTGTGCCACAGCGCGGGCGAGCGCATATTCACCCATCCCGTTGAGCACGCCGACACGCAGCGCAGCAAATTCGATCGGGTCCATGCCCATAGGTGCGGCAAGTCGGCTCGCCAGCGCACGCCGCAGCAGAATATGCCCCCAGCGCGAAACCATCGGCCCGCGGATGCCCGCCAGCACCGCCCGCACCAGCTGTTCAGGCTGCCTGGCAAGCGCGACGGGCGGCAACCCGCCTTCGTCAGTGGCCAGAACGCCCACCCGCGTAAGCGCGCGCTGCGCCCCAGCGGGAATATCGGATTTCGGTTTAAGGCCGAGAAGCTGGTCGAGCTCCTCGGTCGACATGTTCTCCAGCTGATCGAGCGTGGGCAAACGGGCATATTCGCTACGCGTGATGCTGGGCAGAGGCGGCAAGGCTACCGGAGCAACAGGCCCGCTCGGAAAAGGAATGACACCCGGCTGTGCAGGCTGCGAGGGGGCCGTTGTGGGCGCAGATGACGGCGCAGGGCTTGGGGCTGGAGCAGGATCATCGAACCCCGGCGGCAGGAGCGATTCGGGTTTGCCTTGCGCAAGAGCAAGTCCCGATAGTCCCGACGCGCCCAGCGCGCCTGCAAGACCGAGCACCAGAATGCTTACTGAAGCCCGCGTCACATTCATTGCTCCTGCTCGGGCAGCGGCACCGCCTCGGCAATTGGATGAAGCGACTCTTCGCCGCCATCGAACCACGCAAGCGCCAGCAAACCGGCCGTCACGACGCCCGCAATCATCACCCAACGCCCCGTGCCAGATGGTCGGCGCACAGGCGCGTCCTGAAGGCCGGACGGAGAGAGACGCGGAGGGCGCGAGTTTGCCATATTGCGTGTGCCCTAGCCCATCTATAGGCCGTGCGGCAATGTCCGCATCGCCCTCTCTTCCGCAGGATCACGACCTTTCCGCAATTGCGGCGCGCATCACCCGTCCGGTGGTGCTGGTGGGCTTAATGGGTGTCGGCAAATCGACCGTCGGGCGAAAACTCGCCAACCTGTTGCAGCGCGATTTTATCGATGCAGACGACGCCATCGTGGAGGCTGCACGACGTTCCATCCCCGAAATCTTCGACACCTTCGGGGAGGCCTACTTCCGTGACGGCGAGCGGCGCGTGATTGCACGCCTTATGGACGAAGCTCATGGCGTGATCGCAACTGGTGGAGGCGCCTTTGTCGACCCGTCGACCCGCGCGATCATTCTCGAGCGTGGCATTGCAGTGTGGATCGACTGTGACACCGACACGCTGGTCGAGCGTACCGCACGGCGCGGCAACCGGCCCTTATTGAAGAACGGCAATCCCCGTGAAATCCTGACCCGCCTGGCGAAAGAACGGGCGCCCTTTTACGCGCAGGCTCATGTTCGCGTCGTCAGCGAAAACGGTCCGCATACGGCGACAGCTCGAACCATCATCGAAGGAATCAATCAATGGCTGTAATTTCCGTCGCGCTGGCCGGACGCAGTTACGATGTCGTGATTGAGGAGGGCTTGATGGCCCAGCTGGCCAAAAGGGCTGCGCCATTCCTGAAAAGCTATGGCACAACACGCAGCGTGCCATTTGTCGCCGATACCAATACGCACCGCCTCTACGCTGCGGGGATCGACACCAATCTGGCCGCGCATGGTCTTGCTGCCACATGGTTCGTGGTTGACCCTGGCGAAGATGCAAAAACCTGGAGCGTGCTTGAAAGCCTGTGCGATTGGCTGCTTGGGCTGGGGATCACACGCAGGGATCATGTCTTCGCGCTCGGCGGCGGCGTGGTGGGCGATTTGGTCGGCTTTGCCTGCGCCATCCTGAAACGCGGCTGCGGCTTCGTGCAGCTGCCGACAACGCTATTGGCGCAGGTTGATTCATCTGTCGGCGGCAAGACCGCGATCAACACGCGCGCGGGCAAGAACCTCATCGGTGCGTTTCATCAGCCCTCCCTGGTGCTGATCGACCCTTTGGTGCTGGCCACCCTGCCCGATCGCCAAATGCGCGCTGGCTATGCCGAGGTTCTGAAATACGGCCTGTTGGGTGATGCCGCGTTTTTCGGCTGGCTGGAAACCAATGGAAACAAGGTCGTGGGGCGCGATCCAGCCGCGCTTGGGCACGCTATTGCGACCAGCATCGCGATGAAAGCGCGGATCGTGGCAGAAGATGAGCGCGAGACCGAAGACCGCCGCGCTCTGCTTAACCTTGGTCACACCTTTGGTCACGCGCTGGAGGCTGAAACGGGCTTTTCGCAAAGTTTACTGCATGGAGAGGCGGTCGCGCTCGGCATGGTGTTGGCGGCGCGCTACTCCGCCCGGCGAGGGGAGATATCCGTGGCCGATGCCGAACGCGCCGCACAAGCGATTGCTGCGGCAAGCTTGCCGGCCAGCCTTGCAGCCTTGGGTCTGGCGTGTGACGGCGCGGCATTGGTCGAGCACATGCGTCACGACAAGAAAGCGGAAAGCACCACCCTGCTCTTCTTGCTGCTGCGGTCATTGGGAGAGGCTTATGTGGCGCGTGACGTCGATCTCGCAGACATCGCTGCTTTCCTTGATGGGGAATTGACTGCTTGAACATCGCCCACGCGAACCTCAACGACCCCGAGGTGCAAGCATTGATCGCCCTCCATCAGCAGGCGATGCTGGCAGGTTCGCCGCAAGGTCTGAGTTTCGCACTTGATCTTGGTGGATTGGAGACGGACACTGTCACCGTTTGGGAAGCGCGTATCGATGGCCGGGTGGCGGCGATTGGCGCGATGAAGCGGCTGAACGGAACGCACGGCGAGATAAAGTCGATGCGAACCCATCCAGATTACTTGCGCCGCGGACTAGGCAGCGCGCTGCTTGAAACCATCATTGCGCATGCCCGGACACAGGATCTGAGGATTCTCAGCCTAGAAACTGGCAGCGGTCCGGCCTTTGATCCGGCCCTTGCGCTTTACCGGAAGCGCGGATTTAACAACGGCGCGGCTTTTAGCGACTACACGCTGACTGACTTCAACCAGTGCCTGCATATGGCGCTGAATTAAACCTGCAATGTCAGAGCGCCGGCCGGCTTGGCAGTTGGGCGACATTGTTCAGCGGATCGGCTGAGGTGCGCGCTGCTTTCATTACGGCCTCCTCCGCGAGCATCGTGTCATGCTCGGCAAATAGCCGTTCGATCTCGGCGCGCCGTTTAAGCAGCATGTAAGCGATCCCTGGCGCAAGGCTCTCACCTTCGCCAATCTGCCCCAGCATACCCGCCAGATCGCTCACGGTCGCGTCGCGGGCAGTCTTGAAGAAATTGCCTTTTCGATCAAAAAAACCGGTTCCCGTTCGTGCCATGATCAAATCCTCCGACTGAGATTCAATCCGCAGCCGTGGATAAAACCACGACTCGGCAGGACCAATATTCTCACGAAGCTGGGCGTAGAACAGACCAAAAAGAAACTTTATGTCGATAATCATACAACCAGCGCAAATTGACAACAAGCTTTGCAAGAAAGTTGCAATCAAGCGCAGTAATCAATCGTCGTAGTGCAAAATCTTGACCGGGCCCGCTCCGCCGATCCAGCGACCAAGCCAGATCATCACGCACCGTCGATCCTGGGTTTGGGACAGGATTGCCCGATGACGCAAGATTTAGAAAGGCGGGGTGAGGCTTGCGCGCCAACGCCATGCCCGTGTCATTCCAGTTCGAGAATCACCGCGTCCACCGCGAGGCTTTCACCCTCTGTGGCATTGATCTTGGCGATCACGCCTTCCTTTTCGGCGCGCAGGATGTTTTCCATCTTCATCGCCTCGACCGTGGCGAGCGGCTGTCCGGCCTGCACGGTCTCGCCCTCGGCAACGTGCAGCATCACCAGCATTCCGGGCATGGGGCAGATCAGGAAGCGCGAGAGATCGGGCGGCACCTTTTCAACCATCAGTGCCGCATAGGGTGCGATGCGCGCAGGCAGAACGCGCACCTCGTGCTTTGCCCCTCGCGTCGTCATGAGGAGGCCAGTCAGCGTGCGCTCAAGCTGCACGGTGATCGCTTCGCCATCGATGGTGGCGGTGACCATACTGTCACCGATGGTGTATTCTTGGCGGAGGTTCATCAGTTCGCCGCCCACCAGAATATCAACCTCAAGGCTCGATAGGTCGACTTCGAAGGTTTCCCCGCCAACCGTCACCGACCAGAGCGTCGGGGCGTCAAGGGTTTCGGCAAGCTGTCCGCTGATGTCGCGCGCCCGGCCTTCGATCGCGTGCATCAGCGTCGCGCCTAGCCCGGCCATCTTGCGCTTAAGTGCGCTGTCTGTCGCCGCCCCATGAAAACCTTCGGGATATTCCTCGGCGATGAAGCCGGTGGTGAGCTCGCCCGAGCGGAAGCGCGGATGCTGCATGATCGCGCTGAGGAAATCGACATTGTGGCCGAGCCCCTTGATGCGGAAATTGTCGAGCGCCTCGATCTGCAGGTCGGCGGCCTCGTCGCGCGTGGGCGCCCAGGTGATCAGCTTGGCGATCATCGGATCGTAGAAGCGCGACACCTCGCCGCCTTCGTAAACGCCGTCATCGACGCGCACCGAGCCGGCCCCGCGTGCCACGCCCCGACGCGCCTTGCCCGCAACGGTTTCGTCTTCCTGCCAGCCTGGCAGCGGCGGGCGGTAATGCACCAGCCGACCGGTCGAAGGCAGGAACCCGCGATAGGGGTCTTCGGCATAGACGCGGTTCTCGATCGCCCACCCGTCGATCCCGATTTCATCCTGCGTCATCGCCAGCTTCTCGCCAGCGGCCACGCGGATCATTTGTTCGACCAGATCGATCCCGGTGATCGCCTCGGTCACGGGGTGTTCGACCTGCAGGCGGGTGTTCATTTCAAGGAAGTAGAAGCTTTCCCCCGTCGGGTCCGCACCGCTGACGATCAGTTCAACCGTGCCTGCGCTATAGTATCCCACCGCGCGCGCCAGAGCGACGCATTGCTCACCCATCGCTTTGCGCATTTTCGGCGTGACGAAAGGTGACGGCGCTTCTTCGACCACCTTCTGGTGGCGGCGCTGGATCGAGCATTCGCGCTCGTTGAGGTAAAGGATATTGCCATGCTGATCGCCGAGGATCTGGATTTCGATGTGGCGCGGATTGAGGATGAACTTCTCGATGAAGACGCGGTCATCGCCGAAGCTGTTCAGCCCCTCGCGCTTCGTCGCCTCGAACCCTTCGCGCACATCGGCCTCGCTGTAAGCAAGGCGCATCCCCTTGCCCCCGCCGCCAGCACTGGCCTTCATCATCACCGGGTAGCCGATCTCGTCCGAGATGCGCACCGCATGCTCGGTATCCTCAATCTCGCCGACAAAGCCGGGAACAACGTTCACCCCCGCCTGCATCGCCAGCTTCTTCGATTCGATCTTGTCGCCCATTGCCGCAATCGCGTTCTCCGGCGGGCCGATGAAGGCGATGTTTTCTTTCGCCAACGCCTCGGCAAAGGACGTGCGTTCCGATAGAAAACCGTAGCCGGGATGGACGGCATCCGCGCCTGTCTGCTTGCAGGCAGCAATGATCTTGTCGGCGATCAGATAGGATTCGGCTGCGGGCGATGGGCCGATATGCACTGCCTCATCCGCCATGGCGACGAAGGGCGCGCGGGCATCGGCATCGGAATAGACCGCAACCGTCTTGATCCCCATGCGCCGCGCAGTGGTAATGACCCGGCAGGCGATTTCGCCGCGGTTGGCTATCAGGATTTTCGCAAACAAGGCTCAGACCTCTCGTGCAATCGCATTATGTTATCACCGGGCTATGCCGAGGGATTGCCGCGGCTGCAAGCTAACGGATTTGCAGCATCAACCGGGGGCCTCGGCCAGATCTTTCAGCTCAGCCACGCGAAGGCGGGTCAAGCGGGCCTTGCAACTTAATGCCAACAAAGGTTCCATGCTGCCCCCGCGGGCAGTGTAGCCATCCACACGGCAATGCGCGTCGCGGTAGCGCAGCCAGCCACGCTGCGCCTCCAGCAGGCTTTCAAAATAGCCTTCGCGCACATCGAATGCGCCATCACCGCGCTCGGCAAAGTCTGCGTCGCGCGCCTTCATGGTGGTGGCGGTGACGGTCCATTGCGCATTCAGTTCTGCATCGGCAGCCGCATAATCCTGCCCTGCACACCAGTTCATTTCTTGTTGGAACTGCGGATCATCGCAGTTCCAATCGGGATTGGGCGGCGGGGTGGCCTGCGCGATCATAGGAAGGATCATCAAGGCGGTCATCATGCGGCGTTTCTCCTGGCGAAACCGATGAGGCTGTCAGCATAGGCAGGCGCACCGCGCCTGTCGCCCTCGCCTGCGACGAGATGTTGCACGGTGCGGCCCAGCATCGCGATATTCGCAGGAGCGAGATGGCCGAGCGGTTCGACATAGATTCCGATGGTGAAAAGGACCGCGCCGGTCTGCGGGAGCCGCCGGAGCGTCTGGCGTTCGGAGCGCACGAACAGCGTGCTTCCGGCGTTCTCCGGCGTCACATGGGCGAAGGCTTCCTGCGGCCGCCTGTCGGGCAACCAGCGGCGTTCGCCCGTCGCGGCGATAAACCAGTTGCAGCGGCCATAGATCGCGCCGGGGCGCAATGTTTCCATGAAGCGATCGACACCGGTGGCGAGGTGTTCCTCGTATCCTTGGATCGGTGCATGGAGCGCCCGCAAAGGCAGGCCGATCTTGTCGGCGGGGTGCCAATCAGAGGGCCAAGCGACTGCTGCACCAATGAGGCGGTAGATGTCCTCGCCAGGGCGCTGCGTGAGGAGGCACAGGTCTTCATGGACTGCGAGCGCGGATTCGGGCAGCGCGCCTCGTGCGCCAAGCATGGCGGCCAGTTCGCGTCCCGGCGCCTCGGCTTCCGGCATGAGCTGCACCGCCTGCGACCAATCCGCAAACGCAGCCGCCCGAGCCGCCAAATCGGGCGCGGGGTCGAGCCAGTGAGGCTCCTCCAGCTTGACCAGCCCCATCCGCAGCTGCCCGCCCCCACGCGCCTTCGGGAGCAGGCTGTCGACCGAGAAGCCGAGGGTCAAGCTGCCGCTACTCCGCCGGCACCGCGCTCTTGCAGGCGCGCGCGGGTTCCTCGCCCTTCAGCGCGGTCAAACCCAGCTTGGCGAACAGCGCGCCGTCGCTGTCGTCGCCCGCATTGGGCGCGGTCAGCAACTTGTCGCCGGTGAAGATCGAATTCGCGCCCGCAAGGAAGCACAGGGCCTGCGTCGCTTCGGACATCGACTCGCGCCCGGCCGAAAGCCGCACCATCGAACGCGGCATGGTGATGCGCGCGACCGCGACGGTGCGGACGAATTCGATATCGTCGATCTTCGCGAGCGGGGTATCGGCCAGCATATTGCCCAGCACCGTCCCCTTGACCGGCACCAGCGCATTGACCGGCACGCTTTCGGGGTGCTGCGGCAGGGTGGCGAGGGTGTGAACGAAGCCGACCCGGTCCTCACGCGTTTCGCCCATGCCGACGATCCCGCCGCTGCACACGTTGATTCCCGCCTTGCGGACGTGATCCAGCGTATCCAATCGGCACTGGAAGTCGCGGGTGGAAATGACGCGCTCGTAATATTCCGGCGAGCTGTCGATATTGTGGTTGTAGTAATCGAGGCCGGCCTCGGCGAGTTGTGCAGCCTGATGCGGTTCGAGCATCCCCAGCGTCATGCAGGTCTCCAACCCCATGTCGCGCACGCCCTTCACGATCTCGACGATCGCGGGCATGTCGCGGTCCTTGGGATTGCGCCACGCAGCCCCCATGCAAAAACGCTGCGATCCCGCATCCTTGGCCTGCGCCGCGCGCTGGAGCACGGCCTGCACGTCCATCAGCTTGGTCGCCTCGACGCCGCTGTCGGCGTGCACCGACTGCGAGCAATAACCGCAATCCTCAGGGCACCCGCCGGTCTTGATGCTGAGCAGGGTGCACAGCTGCACCTGCGTGGGCGGGTGATATTCGCGGTGGACGCTGGCGGCCTGAAACAGCAGCTCGGTGAAGGGGAGGTCGAAGAGGGCCGCAATTTCGGCGCGGGTCCAGTCGGTGCGCATTTGGGTCATTTTGGTTATCTCATTCTTGTCGGATTTTATTGCGAGGATCGTCAAGCGATCAGTTGGCTGCTTCCCGCCAAAACAACGGACATCCATCAAATTCCGTAGCCTCTATCACTTTGACGATCGTGTCCGTGCCTGTGAAATATATGCAGCCATATCTATCAAGTATCGGGAAGTTACTGGAATCAGTAACGTACGGCCCCTTCGGCAAAAATTGCTCTTCTAAGAGAAACTTGTTGCCACTGATCAAAAGGTATATCTCCAAAACCAATGGCAGCATAAAACATAAGAGAATGACGAATTTTGGTAATTGAGATTTTCTGATCAAAGGCCCCGTGTGCCGTTCATAGCTCGACTTATCTGGGTGAAACGAATTCACTCCGCCGCCTCGTCTAACCCCTCGCCCAGCGGCGGCATATTATGGCCGAGCAGCACGAGGATATCCGCTGCGCACTCCACCACGTTGGATCCGGGGCCGTAGATGCCCTGCACCCCTGCCTCGCGCAGATAGTCGTAGTCCTGCGGCGGGATGACGCCGCCAGCGGTGACCTTGATGTCGCCGCGCCCGGCTTCGCGGAGCAAACGGATCAGTTCGGGGATCAGCGTCTTGTGTCCCGCGGCTAGGCTGGACGCGCCGACCACGTCGACATCGTGCTCCAGCGCCATGGCGACCGATTCCTCAGGCGTCTGGAACAGCGGGCCGGAGACGACCTCAAAGCCCATGTCACCGAACGCCGACGCGATCACATTCGCGCCGCGATCATGGCCGTCCTGGCCCATCTTGGCGATCATGATGCGGGGTGCACGGCCCAAGCGGCGGCCCACGGCTTCCACGCCGTCCAACACCTGCGCCCAGCGGCGGTCGAATTCGTAGGCGCTTTTGTAGACGCCGCTGACCGGCGCAGGCGTCGCATCGTGGCGGCCGAAGACCTCTTCCATCGCCGAGGAAATCTCGCCCAGCGTCGCATCGTGGCGCGCAGCATCCACCGCCAGCGCCAGTACATTCGCGCCCTCCGCACAGCCTGCCGTCAGGGCCGCCAGAGCCGCACGGCATGCCGCCTCGTCGCGCCCTTCGCGCACCTTGGCGAGGCGGGCGATCTGGCCGGTGCGGACCTTCTGGTTGTCGATGTCCAGCGTCTCGAGCGCGTCTTCGGCATCCTTGCGGTACTTGTTGACGCCGACGATCACCGTCTCCCCCTTGTCGACGCGGGTCTGCTTTTCCGCCGCCGCGCGCTCGATCGCGGCCTTGGGCGCGCCGGTGGCGACATAGGCGGTCATGCCGCTTGCTGCGTCGACCTCGGCCATCATCGCCTCGGCCTCGGCCACCAGCGTGGCGGTCAGCGCCTCGATGTAGTGCGAGCCGCCGAGCGGATCGACGACGTTGCAGATGCCGCTTTCCTCCTGCAGCACCAGCTGGGTGTTGCGGGCAATGCGGGCGGAGAAATCGGTGGGGAGCGCAATCGCTTCATCGAGCGCATTGGTGTGGAGCGACTGGGTGCCGCCAAGCACCGCCGCCATCGCCTCCACCGTGGTGCGAATGACGTTGTTGTAGGGGTCCTGCTCCTGCAAGCTGACGCCGCTGGTCTGGCAATGGGTGCGCAGCATCTTGGAGCGTTCGTCCTGCGCCCCAAGATCGTCCATCACCTTGTACCACAGCGTGCGCGCGGCGCGCAGCTTGGCGATCTCCATGAAGAAGTTCATGCCGATGCCGAAGAAGAAGCTGAGGCGGCCGGCGAAAGCGTCGATGTCCAGCCCTGCGGCCATTGCGCGGGCGGCGTATTCCTTGCCATCGGCAATGGTGAAGGCGAGTTCCTGCACCGCTGTCGCCCCGGCTTCGTGCATGTGATAGCCACTGATCGAAATGCTGTTGAATTTCGGCATGTTGGCCGAGGTGTAGGCGATGATATCGGAGATAATCCGCATCGAAGGTTCGGGCGGGTATATATAGGTGTTACGGACCATGAACTCCTTGAGGATGTCGTTCTGGATCGTGCCTTCGAGCTTGTCCTGCGACACGCCCTGACGTTCGGCGGCGACAATGAAGAAGGCCAGCACCGGAATCACCGCGCCGTTCATGGTCATGGAGACGGACATGGAATCGAGCGGGATCTGGTCGAACAGGATCTGCATGTCTGCAACCGTATCGATCGCCACCCCGGCCTTGCCGACATCGCCGACCACGCGCGGGTGATCGCTGTCGTAACCGCGGTGGGTGGCGAGATCGAAGGCGACGCTCAACCCCTTCTGCCCCATCGCCAAGTTGCGGCGGTAGAAGGCGTTGGATTCCTCGGCGGTGGAGAAGCCTGCGTACTGCCGGATGGTCCACGTGCGGCCTGCATACATCGAGGCTTTCACCCCGCGCGTGAAGGGCGCAAAGCCGGGGAGGCCGGGGTCGAAGTCGGCATGGTCTTCGGCCGTGTAAAGCGGCTTGACCGCGATACCTTCAGGCGTTTGCCAAGTCAGGTCGCGGCCCTTCACTTCCTTGGCAGCGAGGGCGTTCCAGTCGGAGAGGGTTGGTTTCTGGGTCATGGCAATCACATATCCGTTCGGGCTGAGCTTGTCGAAGCCCTGCCCTGCTTCTTGAGCAACGCACCCGAAAAAGAACAGCCCTTCGACAAACTCAGGGCGAACGGGTGTTGGTTTGGCAAAGGCTTACACCCCCTTGAACTCGGCTTTCCGCTTCTGGAGGAAGGCCATCCCGCCCTCCATCGCATCGGCGCTCGCGCCCGCAACCCGCTGCGCTTCGGCCTCGGCGAGCAGCACCATCTGCACATTGTTGTCGAGCGCAGTGGCCAAATTGCGTTTCATCTGCGCGTAAGCGATGGTCGGGCCGTTCGCCAGCTTCTCCGCCAGTGCGCGGGCTTCTGTCGTCAAGTCGGCATCGTCGACGCATTTGTAGATCAGGCCCCATTCCTCGGCCTGCTCGCCCGAGATTTTTTCGCCCAGCATCATCATACGCGTGGCGCGCGCGCGGCCGATGGCGCGGGCCAGCAGCCAGGTCGACCCACCATCGGGCACCAGACCGATGTTGACGAAGGCTTGCAGGAAATAGGCGCTGCGGCCAGCGATGGTGAAATCTGCCGCCAGCGCGAGGGAGCACCCCACGCCCGCCGCCGGGCCGTTAACCGCACAGATCACCGGCACATTCGCGCGGATGAGCTGGCTGATCGCGGGGTTGTAGTGATTGATCAGCGCCTCGTGACTGCCGCCCTTGCTGCCCAGCGCGCTCCCAGCTCCCCGCGCCGACAGGTCCGCGCCCGAACAGAAGCCCTTGCCCTCGCCCGTGATCAGCACCGCACGCGCATCGCCCCGATCATAGAAGGCCTGCCCCAACTCGTCCGCCATTTGCGGGGCCATGGCATTGAGCCGCTCTGGGCGGTTGAGGGTGATGGTCAGCAGCGGGCCTTCCCGTTCTGCGCGGATGGTTTCGTAGGACATTTTCCAGACAACTCCCGTTCGCCCTGAGCTTGTCGAAAGGCCGTTCTTCCTTCGCGCCGGGCTTTTAAAAAAAGTGCAGGGCTTCGACAAGCTCAGCCCGAACGGTTCTATTTCAGTTCGACCAGTGCGCGTCCTCGCGCGGGGTCTCCATGATCTCGGTAAGCATCCCGCCCATGTCTTTGGGATGGACGAAAAAGATCGGGGTACCGTGCGCGCCGATGCGCGTGGGGCCGAGGATGCGCTTGCCCTGCTCCTCAAACTCGGCGCGGGCTTCGGCAATATCAGGCACTTCGAAGCACAGGTGATGCTGCCCGCCCAAGGGGTTCTTGGCGAGGAAGCCTGCGAGCGTGGAGGCCTCCCCCAGCGGCTCGATCAGCTCGATCTGCGTGCCGTTCATCGCGCCATCGGCTCCGGGGGTGTCGACGAAGCAGACCTTCACGCCCTGCTCCTCAAGGTCGAAGGGGGTGTGGATCTTTGTCGCGCCCATCACGTCACGGTAGAACGCGATCGAGTCCGCAATGGAGGGCGTGGCGACCCCGACGTGGTTCAGTCTTCCGAGTTTCACTGGCGCATTCCTCTCTCAATTCCCGTCATGCTGAACTTGTTTCAGCATCCATTCTTCGGCCTGCTCCGCCGGTGCGTGGGGCGGGATGGACCCTGAAACAAGTTCAGGGTGACGTGGGTGGTTTATGGTGCGGCGACCCCGATCTGATTGAGACGGCCGAGTTTCATTGGATGGGATCTCCGTGCATGAACATTCCGCTGTAGAACATTATCGCGAAAACGATGGCCGCGAGAAGCAGCACAATAGGGACGGCGCGCTTACTCACAGCGGAATATTATCATGCTTCTTCCAAGGGTTCTCCAACTGCTTCGTCCGCAGCTTGCGTAGCCCCAGCGCAATCCGCCGCCGCGTCGAATGCGGGTGGATCACTTCGTCGATATAGCCTCGGCTAGCCGCCACGAAGGGGTTGGCAAACCGGTCTTCGTATTCCTTGGTCTTTTCCGCGATCTTGGCCGCGTCGCCGCGGTCTTGCCGGAAGATGATCTCCACCGCGCCCTTTGCGCCCATCACCGCGATTTCCGCCGTGGGCCAGGCGTAGTTCAAATCGCCGCGCAGGTGCTTCGATGCCATCACATCATAGGCCCCGCCGTAAGCCTTGCGGGTGATGACGGTGATCTTGGGCACGGTCGCCTCGGCATAGGCGAACAATAGCTTCGCGCCGTGCTTGATGATCCCGCCCAGTTCCTGCGCGGTGCCGGGGAGGAAACCGGGGACGTCGACGAAGGTCAGGATCGGAATCTCGAACGCATCGCAGAAGCGCACGAAGCGCGCGGCTTTCTTGGATGAATTGATGTCGAGCACGCCGGCGAGCACCATCGGCTGGTTCGCCACCACGCCAACGGTGCGGCCTTCCACCCGGCCAAACCCGCACAGGATGTTGCCCGCGTGGGCCGGCTGAATCTCGAAGAAATCGCCTTCGTCCAGCACCTTGGCGATGACTTCGTGCATGTCATAGGGCTGGTTGGCATTATCGGGGATCAGCGTGTCGAGGCTCATGTCGTGCCGGTCCCACGCATCGCTGACCGGCAGTTCAGGCGCGCCTTCGCGGTTCGACAAGGGGAGGAAATCAAAGAACCGCCGGGTCGCAAGTAGCGCCTCGATGTCGTTCTCATAAGCCAAGTCGGCAACGCTGGTCTTTGTCGTATGCGTAATCGCCCCGCCCAGCTCTTCCTGCGTCACAACCTCGTTGGTGACGGTCTTCACCACCTCCGGCCCGGTGACGAACATGTAGCTGGAATCCTTCACCATGAAGATGAAGTCGGTCATCGCGGGCGAGTAAACCGCCCCGCCCGCACAGGGCCCCATGATCAGGCTGATCTGCGGCACCACGCCGCTGGCGAGGACATTACGCTGGAACACCTCGGCATAGCCGCCAAGGCTCGCCACGCCCTCCTGAATCCGCGCCCCGCCCGAATCGTTGAGGCCGATCACCGGCGCGCCGACCTTCATCGCGGCGTCCATGACCTTGCAGATCTTCTCGGCATGGCGCTTCGACAGCGAACCGCCGAACACGGTGAAATCCTGCGAGAACACATACACCAGCCGGCCGTTGATGGTGCCGCTGCCGGTCACCACGCCGTCACCAGGGATACGCTGCGTTTCCATGCCGAAGTCGGTGCAGTCGTGCTCGACATAGGTGTCGACTTCTTCGAAGCTCCCTTCGTCGAGCAGCACATCGAGCCGCTCGCGCGCGGTCAGCTTGCCCTTGGCGTGCTGCGCCTCGATGCGCTTGGCCCCGCCGCCCATCCGGGCAGCTTCGCGGCGACGTTCCATTTCGGCGATGTTGGCGGACACGCGGTCGCTCCTCTTGCATCAAATCCTCTTGCGCACCGCGTTGCCTTAGCGAGCCCGCAGCGTCAACGTGACAAAAGTAGCGGTCAGAACCCCAGCGTGATGCGCCGTGCCAGTGCGGGCGAGATCGAAGCCACGATGCGCAGCAGTCGGGTCATGCCGATATTGGCCTCGTCGCGGCCCTGTTCGATCGCGGCGACGATCTGGCGCGCGCATTCTTCGGGTGGCATCTTTTTCATCGGGTTACCATCATTCATCTGGGTATCGACGACCGGCGGCAGCGCCTCAATCACCGTGACTGCGGTGTCTTTCATCTGTTCGCGCAGAGCCAGCGTGTAAAACCGCAAGCCCGCCTTGGTCGCGCAATAGACCGGCTGGCGTGCGGCAGGCGCGATGGCCAATCCGCTGGTGACATTGACGATCGTCGCTTCGGGGCGCGCGCGCAGACTTGGAAGCAGCGCGGTTATCAACCGGATTGGCGCGGAGAGGTTGGTATAGATACCCTCATCCGCCGCATCGGCGTCGGGCGCGGATTTGCGAAAATCGTGATCGACCAACTGCCCGGCATTGTTGACCAGACCATCGATCTCCCTGCCAGCGAACTGAGCCACCAGAGCATCGACCCCGTCCGCGTGGGAAAGGTCGGCCGTAACCGCCTCAAACCCCTCGGCACGCATGGCCGCAAGCCTTTCCGGATCGCGGCCGGTCAGGATCACATGCGCGCCTTTGGCCTTCATCTGCCGCGCGATCTCGCGTCCGATCCCTGCGCTGCCGCCGGTGAGCAAAACCGTTTTTCCTGCAAGCCGCATCACGTTCCCCCGTTTCGCTGGCCGGCTTATGAAGACACCTTGCCGCCCGCAAGGCAATAGACGAGACCCGTGCAGATGGAACAGATCGATTTCGTGGTGATCGGCGGAGGGATTGCCGGATTGAGCTGCGCGGCGCGGCTCGCGGCACATGGCCGTGTGGCGGTGCTGGAAGCCGAAAGCGGCCCTGGCTATCACGCATCGGGCCGGAGCGTCGCTTTTGCGCATTTCGGCTTGGGCGAGCAGTGCGTGCGGGCGTTGACCGCGCTGAGCCTGCGCGCCTTGGCAGACTTCGGCATGCGGCATCCGGCGCTGCATATCGCCAGCGCAGCGCAGGTACCCGCGCTTGATGCGCTGGAGGCAGTGCACCATCAATTCAGCTGCGATTATGCGCGCCTTTCAGGTGAGCACGCGCAGTCGCTGATGCCGGTATTAAGGGTCGGGTCGGAGCATTGCCATGCCGCGCTGGTGGATTACGGCGCGCTGAAACTTGATACCGACGCGATGCTGCAGGCCCACATGGCGACCTTGCGGAGCGGGGGCGGCGCCTTGATCGCTGGCGCGCGGGTGAGCGCGATTGCACGGATAGGCCGCCGCTGGCGCGTCGAAACAGCGGCACGTGCCTTCACCGCGCCGATCGTGGTCAATGCCGCAGGTGCCTGAGCGGACGTGATTGCACGCCTCGCGGGTGTTACCCCTGTCGGCATCCAGCCGCGGCGCCGAACGGTCATCCGCTTCGCCGCGCCCGAAGGTGAGGATGTGCGCCTATGGCCCTTCACCAAGACGGTGGGCGAAGGCTTCTATCTTCTGCCCGAAGGCCGGAGCGCGTGGCTGGCCTCGTCGATGGATCAGACCCCGTCGGGCCCTTGCGACGCCGCAGCTGAAGAATGCGATATCGCCATCGCCGCAAACCGTATCGAGCAGGCCACCACCCTGCCCATACGCCCCATCGGCCACACTTGGGCCGGCCTCAAAAGCTTCGCACCCGACGAATTGCCAATCATCGGCCATGCAGCAGGCGCGCCTGGGTTTGTGTGGGTAGCAGGGCAAGGTGGCGCGGGCTTCCAGACCGCCCCCGCCCTGTCACGCATCGCCGCAGCAAAAGTGCTGGGCCTCCCATTCCCCGAAGACTGCGCCTCAGCGGGATTGTCAGCGGCAATGTTCAGCCCCGACCGCCTTGGCGCGTGACGCCTATTTGAACAGCACCAGTTCTTCCGCCATCGTCGGGTGGATCGCGACCGTTGCGTCGAAATCGGCCTTGGTCAGGCCAGCCTTCACCGCAATCGCAGCGGCCTGCATGATCTCCGGCGCTTCAGGGCCGATCATGTGGATGCCCACGATCCGGTCATTCGCCGCATCGACGATCATCTTGTAAAGACTGCGCTCGTTCCGCCCTGCCACCACGTTCTTCATCGGCCGGAAATCGGATTGGTAAACCTTGATATTGCCCAGCGTGTTGCGTGCTTCGCCTTCGGTCATGCCGACAGCGGCAATCGGCGGGTGGCTGAACACGGCGCTCGGAACGCAGGAATGGTCGACTGCATAAGGCTCGCACGCCCCGAACACGGAATCGGCAAAGGCCTGACCTTCGCGGATCGCCACCGGGGTAAGCTGGACACGGTCCGTCACATCACCCACGGCATAAACATGATCGACATTGGTGCGGCTAAACGCATCGACCACGATTTCGCCCCGCTTGCCGACTTCGACGCCGATGGTTTCCAGCCCGAGCCCTTCAACATTGGGAACGCGGCCCGTGGCCACCATCACGACATCATATTCGCACGCATCCTGACCCGTCAGCTTGACCAGCAGCGTGCCGTCGCCCTGCTTTTCAACGCTTTCGAACTCGGCATGGAAAAGGAAGTTGATGCCCTTGACCATCGAAATCTGGAGCAGACGGTCACGCACGCTCGAATCGTAGCTGCGCAGGATCGTGTCGGACCGGTTGGCGATCGTGACCTTGCAGCCGAATTCGTTGAAAATGCCCGCGAATTCATTGGCGATGTAGCCGCCACCCGCGATCAGGATGCGACGCGGCAGGCTTTCGAGATGGAACGCCTCGTTCGAGGTGATGACATGCTCGCTGCCCGGAAATTGCGGCACGAAAGGGCGCGCGCCAGTGGCGATCAGGATGTGCCCGGCGGTGACGACCTTCCCGCTCGCCAGCGTGATTTCATGTGCGCCGCTGATGGTGGCGCGTTCGTTGAAGATGGTGACATCGTGATTGCCAAGAGTCTGGCCGTAAAGCCCCTCAAGCCGGCTGATATCGGTCTGCACCGAATCGCGTAAGGCTGCCCAGTCGAAGCTTTTCTCGCCGATGGTCCATCCGAAGTGCTGCGCATCGACGAGGTCTTCGGCAAAATGCGCGCCGTAAACCAGCATCTTCTTGGGAACACAGCCGCGAATGACACAAGTGCCGCCGACGCGGTATTCCTCGGCCACGGCCACCTTGGCGCCGTGGGCGGCCGCCACACGGCTGGCGCGAACCCCGCCTGAACCTGCGCCGATGGTGAAGAGGTCAAAGTCGTAATCGTCAGCCATCATGCGCTCCCGTGGTGTCGGCCTCGCATATGGCCGCACACGGCGGGGGCGACAACCGTGCTGGCACGAAAAGGCTGCATTCCGACAAACAAAAGGCGGGGGTTTTTCGCCCCCGCCTTGTTTATTGAACCTGCGCTAGCGATCAGACGCTGGCAGCACGCGGACGTCCGCCACCGCCGCCGCCGGGACGACCACGGCCACGACCGCCGCCGCCGCCGTTGCCGCCGGGACGAGCGCCGCCGCCGGGATGACGCCGATCGCCGCCGCCATTGCCACTCGGGCGGCCCTGACCATTGGCCTGTTGGGGCTTGCGATCACCTTGGGGACGACGTTCACCTTGCGGCGCATTGGCGTCGCGGCGTTGATCACCCTGCTGTGGACGGCGTTCGCCACGATTGTCACCTTGCGACTTGCGATCACCCTGAGGACGCTGGCCGAGCGGGCGCGGATTGACGCGCTTCATCGGAGTGCGGGCAGCAGGCTTGGTCGGGCCTTCGCCTTCCACCACGGCCCGGAAGTTTTCCGGCAATGCCAGCCGCTCAAGCTCGGCGCCGGTGACCTTGCGGATATCCTTCAGATATGCGCGTTCATCCTCGGCACAAAAGGCAATCGCGATCCCGCTCTTGCCCGCACGCGCGGTACGGCCGATGCGGTGCACGTATTGCTCGGGCACATTGGGCAGTTCGTAATTGATGACGTGGCTGACGCCGGGAATGTCGATCCCGCGCGCGGCAACGTCCGTGGCGATCAGCACCGGCACGCGGGCCTTGCGGAACTCCTCCAGCGCGCGCTGGCGCTGCGGCTGCGACTTGTTGCCGTGGATCGCGTTGGCCGGGATGCCAGCCTGTTCGAGCTTCTTGACCACGCGGTCGGCACCATGCTTCGTGCGCGTGAAGATCAGAACGCGCTCAACCGCGCCAGGGACTTCGTGGCGACCCTTCAGGATCATTTCGAGCAGGCTCAGCTTTTCGTCCTGCTGAACCATGAACAGGTACTGGTCGATCCGTTCTGCTGTGGTGCTTTCCGGAGTCACGGATACCTGCACGGGATTGTTGCAGAAGCCGCTAACCAGTTCCTTGATCGCCTTGGGCATGGTGGCGCTGAAGAACAGCGTTTGGCGATCCTTTGGTGCCAGTTCGCGGATCTTGCGCAGCGCGTGAATGAAGCCAAGGTCGAGCATCTGATCAGCTTCGTCGAGCACGAGCACTTCGATGCCAGAAAGGTTCAGCGCCTTCTGGTCGATCAGGTCGAGCAAACGGCCCGGCGTGGCCACAAGAATATCGGTGCCGCGGTGCAGCTTGTTGCGATCTTTACCGACAGATGTGCCGCCAACGATGCATTGCACCTTGAGGCCGGCAAGCGCGCCGTAATCCTTGGCGCTATCAGAAATCTGGACCGCCAATTCGCGCGTCGGCGCCAGAACCAGCATCCGGCAGGACTTGAACGGGATCTGCTTGTCCGCTTCGCGCAGACGATCAATGCTGGGGAGCATGAAGGCAGCAGTCTTGCCCGTGCCGGTCTGCGCAATGCCAAGCAGATCGCGGCCCTTGAGAACGGCCGGAATGGCCTGTTCCTGGATCGGCGTGGGTGTGGTGTAGCCTTTAAGGTCGAGGGCTTGAAGAACGGGCTGCGACAGTCCGAGTTCGGCAAAAGTTGTCATAGAAAAAACTCGCAAAAAATTGCGACGCGCGCAGGCAAATCCCAAACGGATGGCACGCGCGGCGCGGGGGTTGAAACCACCCGCGTGAAAAGGGAAGTCTTGAGGTAGAACCGAAGTGCGGCCGGGGCGAATGCTTCACGCTATCCGCCGCTTCACGCATGGCCAGCGCGCTTCGATGATCCGCCTATAGGGGGTAACATCGAAAAAAGTCAAAGTCTTTCGGCGTGCGTCATGGAATGAGCGCGCTTGCAGGCGCGCTCAACGGGCCAAGATCAATCTTTTTCCCGGATCTCGAGAAAGTTCAGGCGACCCTCATAAATCCCCTCAACCGTACTGCCATTGGCATTCTGCGCCGGCTCGAACGTGTGGTGCTTCAACAAGACCGCGCACAATTTGTCGTTGACGTAATTCATCCGAAATTCGTCGTTCAACTTGCAATCGACCGGCGCTCCGTCCGAACCGACATCAAGCGTAAATCCGACTTCGCTGCGCCAAACGCGCAGCCGCGACGCTTCCTTGAGAAACTCGCGGTCGCCTGTGAATTCGATCAGGCGTGCAGGCTTAACCTTTGACCGGGCCGTGCCATCATTTTGCGGTTCATTGCCCGCAATGGCAGGGCTTGAAACAACACTGAGCGCTGCAAGCGTTGTGAGGATGAGCGCAGATTTCATGAGATCAGCCTTGCCATATCAGAAGCGGCGTCAGAGGCGACGCCGCTCCTTGTCATAATACGGCAACGCAGATTACGCGCAATTCGAACGCGGTGAACCGTTCAAATCGGCAGATTCTTGCACGCTCAGCTTCACAAGCTGCACTTAACTTGCGCGTAGACGAAATCCCCTACCAATGGCGGGGAACAACATAAGGTGATGGCGCAATGCCTTCGGATCGCATGCCTTGCGCGCCCCACCGGCAAACACTCATCCAAGGCCTGCTGCGGCAAGCAGCGCTCTCGTGCTTGCGTCAAACTCGCCCTCCCCGGATTCGATTTGCTTGGCAATCGCCTTGCCCAATTCCACGCCGAACTGGTCGAACGGGTTGATCCCCATCAGCACCGCATTGGCAAAGGTCCGGTGTTCGTGAAACGCAATCAACGCCCCCAACGCTGCGGCATCGCAATCATCAATCAGGAAGGTCGTCGAGGGCCGGTCACCCGGATAGGCGCGCGCAGGATCGTCCGACGGCTTGCCTGCCATCAGAGCCGCACCTTGCGCCAGGCAGTTCATCAACAAGATCCGGTGATGCGCGGGATCGAGTTGATCGCCCGGTCCGATGCTGACCAGAAAATCGACCGGGATCAGATGCGTGCCTTGATGCAGCAGCTGGAACACCGCGTGCTGCGCGTCCGTCCCTACCCCGCCCCACGTCACCGCCGCCGTCGGTCCGTCAACCGGCGCGCCGGTTACCGTCACGCTTTTGCCGTTTGATTCCATTTCGAGTTGCTGAAGGTAGGATGGAAGCAGTGCAAGCCGTTCGTCATACGCGAAAACCGCACGGGTCTGGCAGCCGCGCAGCCGCGTGTAATATTGGTCGGCATAGGCCGCAAGCAACGGCGCGTTGGCGCAGCCCTCGGTTTCGCGGAAGTGATCATCCACGGCCTTGGCGCCCGCCAGCATCGCGCGAAACTCTTCCATGCCGATGGCCAAAGCAACCGGAAAACCGATCGAGGAAAACAGCGAATAGCGCCCGCCGACGCTTTCCGTGAAAGGCAGGACGCGGGTTTCGTCGACGCCCCATTCGACCGCATTTTCGGGCGACGCGGTAAGCGCGATGACTCGGCCGCCGGGATCCTCCACGCCGTTGTCGGCAAGCCACCGGAGCGCGCTGTTGGCGTTGGTGAGGGTTTCGATGGTGGTAAAGGTCTTCGATGCTATCGCAATCAGGGTGGTGGCCGGATCACAGGCGGCAAAGGCCTGTTCCAGCGCCAATCCATCGATATTGGACACCACATGGACATCGACCATCGCCCCGTCACGGGTCAGCGCGTCGATCGCCAGCGCCGGCCCAAGGGCTGAACCGCCAATCCCTATCGCAATACAATGCTTGACCTCGTCCAGGGCGCCATCGTGGATCGCCTCGACCAGCATGCCCATGCGCGTAAGCAGCGCCTCTGCCTCTTCAACCTGCGCCGGGGTGCCGCTGCCGCGCAGGGCGCCGTGGGTCGCGGCGCGGCCTTCGGTGACGTTGATTATTCCGCCATCGAACAAAGCCTCGCACGCGAGGCCAAAGCCTGCCGCCTCAGTCAGCGTTTCAAAGGCGGCAAGCAGCGCATCGCTCAAATGGGTTTTGGAAAAGTCTATCAGCATCCCTGCCTGAGCCGTACTGCCGGGTTCAACCGGCCAGCCAATGCGCCGGGTGAGCGTCGCAGGACGATCCGCGTCGGCGCCGAACAGATCTGCCAAGGTCGGCTGCGGCAACGCACGCAAGGCGAGCCATGCGCGGGCGATGGCGGTTTCGCCGGGTTGAATGTCCGTGGTGCTCATCGCCGTTCCCCTTTGCGCAAGTGTGCGGCTGCGAGTAAGGGCAGAGGCAATGGATGTTAAGACCCAATCGCTTGCGGGAACACAGCCCGACGCAGATGACGCACAAACGCGTGAAAGCTGGGGCGGGTTCGTCTGGTTTCTGGTCAAGCTGTTGCTGGCGGTGCTGGCATTCCGGATCTTTGTGTTTTCGCCCTTCTCGATCCCCAGCGAAAGCATGTTGCCCCGCCTGATGAACGGCGATTATCTGCTCGCGGCCAAGTGGCCCTATGGCTTTTCGCGTCATTCATTGCCCTTCGATCTGCCGCTGCCCGATGGGCGGCTGCTGGCACGTGCGCCCGAGCGGGGTGATGTCGTGATCTTCAAGCACCCGGTTGACGGGCGCGAATATATCAAGCGGGTGATCGGTCTGCCGGGTGATCGGGTCGCGGTGATCGGCGGCGCAGTCATCCTGAACGGCGTGCGACTGCCGCGCGAACGCACGGCCGATGTGGCCTTGCCGCAGTCGGCCAACACCGGCTGTGCGTGGGGCGGCGATCTCGGACTGGGGACAGGAACGGGGACGGGTGTAACCAACGTATGTCGTTATACGGCCGTTCGCGAAACATTGCCGGACGGCACGTTTCACACAACGCTCGATTTCGGCATGACGCCCTATGACAGCTTCGCCGAACAGGCCGTGCCCGAGGGGCGGATGTTCGTGATGGGCGACAACCGCGATTCGTCGCGCGACAGCCGCTTTCCCGCCGTCGCGGGTGACGGGGTTGGCATGGTTCCCCAAGACCTGCTGGTCGGGCGCGCGGCGATCATCGTCTGGTCGACCAACGGCAGCGCCGATTGGGGCAGGCCTTGGACCTGGTTCACGGCCGCCCGCTGGGACCGCATCGGAGATATGTTGTGAACGGGCTTGCGCCGGCCACGCGCGAGTGGCTCGAAGGACAAGGGTTCGCCATCGCCAGCGAAGCCACGTGGCTTGAGGCGCTCACCCACGGCAGCTTCAACGGTTCCGGCGCAGAGGCGGCGGATTATCAACGGCTCGAGTTTCTGGGTGACCGGGTGCTGGGCCTATCGGTTGCCAGTTGGCTGTTCCGCGCAGGCGACGCCCCTGAAGGTCGCCTTTCGCAGCGATTGAACGCGTTGGTCAGCGGGGCCACTTGTGCGCGAATCGCCCGGACGATCAACCTTCCGCCCCACATCCGCCTGGGCAAGCAGGCGCGCGATGATGGCGGGACCGATAGTGACAAGATCCTGGGCGATGTGATGGAGGCCTTGATCGGGGCCTGCTTCATCGAAAACGGCTTCGATGCGGCGCAAGCGATGATCTACAAGCTGTGGTCAGGCGAGCTTGAAGGTGACGAAGGCAAGGCCAAACATCCCAAAAGCGCGCTGCAGGAATGGGCTGCCGGCAACCGCCGCGCGCCGCCGCTGTACGAGGTGATCGACCGCAGCGGGCCGGACCACGCCGCTCGCTTTACCGTGCAGGTCAGCGTTCGCAATATCGGCGCGGCCGAGGCGACCGCGACCAGCAAAGGCGAGGCTGAACGACTGGCGGCCAAGGCGTTTCTGGAACAGTTCGGATAACATCCCTGCAAGACATATTGCCGCCAATGTTCCTGTAATGTTTCACGTGAAACATGGCCTTTGCGCCGCAATGCGGCAGGCTGGAGGGGGTCTAGACGGGGTCTAACCGGGGTCTGGCGCCGCACTGGTCAAGGCTGTCCCACATCAAATCGCCCGCAAGACCCAGGCGAGGCTTCGACAAATGCAGGCCGGATCGCTATGGCGCGAGGCATGACACAAACACCCCCTACCCCATCAGGCGCCACCCGCTGCGGCATGGTCGCCGTGATCGGCGCGCCCAACGCGGGCAAATCGACGCTCGTGAACCAGCTCGTCGGCCAGAAGGTCGCGATTACCAGCGCCAAGGCGCAGACCACCCGCGCCCGGATGCTCGGCATTGCGTTGCATGAACTGGCGGGCGCGCCGGTGCAGATGGTGCTGGTCGACACCCCCGGCATCTTTGCACCGCGCCGCAGGCTCGACCGCGCGATGGTCAGCGCCGCATGGGAGGGCGCAGAAAGCGCCGACGCCGTGCTGCTGCTGGTCGACCCGATCAAACAGCGCCGTCACGAGTTGGAGCCCCTGCTGGAGGCACTTGCAGGCCGCCCGGAACGCAAGATCCTGGTCATCAACAAGGTCGACCGTTCCAAGAAGGAACCCATGCTGGCGCTGGCGCAGGATTTGGGCGGCAAGGTCGATTTTGCCGAGATCTACTTCGTCTCGGCGCTGACCGGGGATGGCGTGCCGGAACTGAAGGATGCGCTTGCGGGCATGATGCCGCAGGCGGAATGGATGTATCCCGAAGATCAGGTCTCCAACGTGTCCGAACGCCTGCTCGCCACCGAAATCACCCGCGAACAGCTCTACCAGCAGCTCCACGAGGAACTGCCCTACGACAGCGCAGTGCGGCCCGAGAAGTACGAGGTGCGCGCAGACGGCAGCATCGAAATCCACCAGCAGATCGTGGTCGCCCGCGAAACGCAGCGCGCGATCGTGCTGGGCAAGGGCGGCGCGCGCATCAAGGCGATCGGCGCGGCGGCACGGGCGGAATTGTCAGAGGTTCTGGGGGTTCCGGTGCATCTTTATCTCCATGTGAAGCAGTTGGAGAACTGGGCCGAAGACAAGGAGATTTTCGAGGAAATCGGGCTCGATTGGGTGCGGTGAAGCGCGATCTGGCGCAGACGTACTTAGCATCACGGTCTTACGGCAAACGACACACGGCAAAAAATCGTTTGCAGGAGGGAACTCTACAGACGTTTGCGGTCTTTGCGTTCCATGTCCGAGCCCATCCTCATCGTAGAAGACGAATTTTTCATCGCTTTCGAGATGAAGAGCATTTTGGAACGTCATGGGTACGAGGTCTGCGGTATCGCCGCCGATCTTGATGCCGCCATGACCCAGGCCGAAAAGGGCGTGGCCCTTGCGCTTGTGGATTTGCATTTGCGCGACGGGCTCACCGGGCCGGAAGTTGGCGCTCGGCTATCCAGCGAATTCAATGCTGCCGTGCTGTTTGTTACCGCCAACCCCCTTGTGCTGGGTGACGGAGTAGCGGGCACTGTGGGCGTGATTAACAAGCCTGCCGAATCAACAAGCCTGTTATCGGCTGTCAGCTATGCTCTTGATCGTCGCCGCGGGCACACACAGGAAGCGCCCGAATGCATTCGCTGCTTCACCTGAATTTTAGCGTTTCAGGCGCTCTTCCAGTACCCTCACAGTGATCCGCAGCCCTTCGGGCGCCCATTCGCGATCAATTGTGCCGCCAAGCTGGGAAACAATCGCGATTTCCGTTAGCTGCGTTCCGAAGCCGGAGTTTTCTGGCGCGCAAACAACTGGCCCGCCTGTCTCGATCCACGTTATCACCACGTTGCCATCCTTCGATAGCACTTCGATGCGCAACCTTCCTTCAGGCGCAGAAAGCGCGCCGTACTTGATCGAATTGGTGGCGAATTCGTGGAATGCCAGACCAAGCGGCGTGGCTCCACGATCGTCAATCGCCACCCGGTCGCCTTCAATCGCCACCCGCCCTTCATCAAGGGCAGGATAAGGCAACAGCAATTGCCGCAACAATTCCGACAAGGCGGGCGGGCCGCCATGCGGGGCACTCAGCTCGCTATGCGGACGCGCATAATCATGCGCGCGGCCAAGGGCTGCCACACGCCCCTGTAGCTGGCTCGCCAAAACATTCATCTCGGGAAACTGACGTGCCGAGATGCCGATGATCCCCCCGATGACCGCAAAGATGTTCTTGATCCGGTGGCTGAGTTCGCGGCTCAGAACCGCATTCAGCTCGGCCGTCCGCTTGTGTTCGTTGATATCGGTGCAGGTGCCAACCCAGCGAATAATCGTTCCGTCCTCGGCCCGCACAGGCAGCGCACGGCCCAGCGTCCAGCGATATTCCCCGCTGTGATGGCGCAGACGATATTCGATTTCATAGGGCTCACCGGTGGCAAGGCTTTGACGCCACACCTTCCATGCACCGTCCTGGTCATCAGGGTGGAACATGTTGTTCCAGCCCTCGCCATCGGTTGAACCTTTGGGAGCACCTGTAAACTCGTACCACCGTGCGTTGTAGTAATCATGCGCGCCGTCCGGAAGCGTCGACCACACCATCTGGGGCATCGCATCGGCAAGCTGCCGGAAACTGATCTGGCCTACGCTGAGCCCATTGGAATCATCAATCGATGTAGCCATCGGGCCGCCTTCTGTCTCGAAACACCCGACTTTTGGGAGCGCGGGGGTTCGCAGACAGCTACCGCATTGTCCAGCGATGCTGTTATTAACCCTTGTTATTTTCCGGTGGATTACCCGCGACCCAGCTTTTCCAGCTTCGCTTTCAAAGCCGCTTCGTCGAACGGCTTGACGATGTAATCGTCTGCGCCTGCCGCGATGCCATCATGGATATCTTTCGCCTCGCCATTCGAGGTGCAGAACACCACCACCGGCTCCTTGGGCGTGGGGATGCTGCGCAACTTGGTGACGAATTCGATCCCGTCCATTTCGGGCATGTTCCAGTCCGTCAGCACCAGATCGGGCATCGATTTCTTGCACCGCGCCAATGCTTCCTCCCCGTTTTCCGCTTCTAGCGGCACATAGCCGAGGCTGAGCGCGATCTTGCTGGAAACCTTGCGGATCACGCGGCTGTCATCAACGATCAGACATGTCTTTGCCGTGGAAGCCGGTGCCGGCTGCGCGGCGTAGCGATCCCGCATCGCCTTGGCCGCGGCGACTATCGCAGCGGTCTCGTCGGATTCGGCAGGTTGCGTTGGCGCAAGGGGAGCCGGCGCAGATCCAGCGCCGGACGCGGCATCTTGCGCGGCCAGTTTCGCCTCATTCTGCGCCAGCTTTTCGGCAAGGGTCTTACCCTCCATGCCGGTGCGGCGATTGGGGCCGGAATTGCGCTTGATCAGGTTCTGCATGATTATCGCACTCCGCCAGCAGACGAATAGCTCGACTGATAGGCCTGAGCAGCAAAATCATCCGAATAGGGATCGGCGTCGTCCAGCGTGCCGACCGCCTCGCCCGGCGTCACGCGGATATGCAGATACGGCATCCACACATCGCCAAATTCGGCCTTCTGATACCACACGTCGAGCACGTCATAGCTGGCCCACATGCCATCAGGCTCGCGCAGGCGTATCCCTTCCCCGATGCGCGGCACCGCGGCAAAGCGTATGCGGCTCTGGGTTTGGTGGGTCTCGTTCTGGATTTCGATTTCTATCACGGCGGGAGCCCTTTTTCCGGTCACCGTGGTAGGGTCCAAATGCTTTATTATTTACAAACGTGACGGGCCCGGCGTGGCCTTTTTGCGCAGCGCCGGGCCTCGGTTCGTCGTGTTGTCAGGCCTTCGCAGCAGGTGCCTTCGCCTCGGCTGGGGTTTTCTTGGCCACCGGTTTCTTGGCAGCAGGCTTTTTGGCAGGCGCCTTTTTGGCCGCAGGCTTCTTGGCCGCTGCTTTCTTGGGCGCGGCTTTCTTTTTGCCCTTCTTGGCAGGCGGCCCCTTGGCGATCCGCGCATCGATCAGTTCGATCGCCTGTTCGATGGTCACATCCTCGGGCTTCGCATCGCGCGGAATGGTGGCGTTGGTGGTGCCGTCGGTGACGTAAGGGCCATAGCGGCCCGGCATGACCTTGATCTCCCCGCCGGTGACAGGGTGTGCGCCCAAGGTGGCAATGGGCTCCGAAGTGCCGCGCGAGGCCCCGCCGCGATTGGCGGCCTGGGCCAGCAGATCAACCGCACGGTTCATCCCCACTTCAAACACCTCACGTGTGTTGGCGAGTTTGCCGTACTTACCATCGTGCCGCAAATAAGGCCCGTAACGCCCTATATTGGCTTCGATTTCCTTTCCTGTATCCGGGTGTGCGCCAATGATGCGGGGCAGACCCAGCAGTTTGACCGCCCAGTCCAGATCGAAATCATCAAGATCCTTGGGGATTGAAGCACGCTTGATCGTGTCGCCTTCGCCCATCTGTACATAGGGGCCGAAGCGTCCCGTCTTGCGGTGGATATCCTCGCCCGTTTCGGGGTGCTGACCCAGGATGCCATCATCGGCCCCATCCGCACCATCCGCGCCCGGCTGGGCAAAGCGCCGGGTGAACTTGCATTCGGGGTAGTTGGCGCAAGCGACAAAGGCACCGAATTTACCGCCACGCAGCGCCAATCGGCCGCCCTCGCGGCCCTCGCTCGCACACAGCGGGCAGGTGCGAGGGTCAGCGCCATCGGCCTGCGGCGGGAACAGGAAGTCGGACAGGTATTCGTCCAGCGCCTCGGTCACTTCCGAGGGCAGCTTTTCCATGACCTCATCGGCCTTGGGCTTGAAGTCCTTCCAGAAGCGGGCGAGCAGCAGCTTGTAATCCTCGCGCCCATCGGAGACGACGTCGAGTTCGTCCTCCATCCCGGCGGTGAAATCATAGGCGACATAGGTGGGGAAGAAGCGTTCGAGAAACGCAGTCAGCAACCGGCCCGATTCTTCCGCGAAGAAGCGGTTCTTCTCCATCCGCACATAGGCGCGGTCGCGCAGGGTCTGGATGGTCGAGGCGTAGGTGGACGGACGCCCGATGCCGAGTTCCTCCAGCCGCTTGACCAGCGACGCTTCCGAAAAGCGCGGTGGTGGCTGGGTGAAATGCTGCGTGGCATCGACGTTGCGCTTGGCCGGCAGATCGCCCGCTTTCATTACCGGCAGCAGGCTGCCATCCTCATCGTCGCTATCGTCGAAACTTTCCTGATACACGGCAAGAAATCCGGGGAAGCGGATCACCTGCCCGGTGGCGCGCAATTCGTGGCTCCCGGTCGCATCGCGCAAGGTGACGGTGGTGCGTTCCATTTGCGCAGTGGCCATCTGGCTCGCCATCGCGCGCTTGAAGATCAGGTCGTACAGCTTGCCTTCGTCGCCCGCGCCCACCCGGTCACGGGTGAAATCGGTCGGGCGGATGGCTTCGTGCGCTTCCTGAGCGTTCTTCGCCTTGGTGCTGTACATGCGCGGCTTTTCGGGCCGGTAATCCTCGCTGAAGCGCGCCGCGATGGCATCGCGCGCGGCGTGGATGGCGCTCATGTCCATCTGCACGCCGTCAGTCCGCATATAGGTGATCGCGCCCGCTTCATACAGGCTCTGCGCGAGGCGCATGGTGTGCTGCGCGGAGTAACCCAGCTTGCGTGCGGCTTCCTGTTGCAGGGTCGATGTAGTGAACGGCGGCGCGGGGTTGCGCTTGACCGGCTTGGTTTCGACGCCTTCAACCGTGAAGCGCCCGGCTTCGACAGCGGCCTTGGCCTCCATCGCGATGCCTTCAGCGCCAAGGCTCAGCTTCTCCAGCTTCTCACCCTTGTAGCGTACCAGCCGCGCATCGAATTCGGTGCCGTCGTGCATCATCCGCGCAACGACGCTCCAGTATTCATCGGCGCGGAACGCCTCGATCTCGCGCTCGCGCTCGACGATCAGGCGCAGCGCGACCGATTGCACGCGGCCCGCGCTTTTCGCACCGGGAAGTTTGCGCCACAGCACCGGCGAAAGGGTAAAGCCGAACAGGTAGTCCAGCGCCCGCCGCGCCAGATAGGCGTCGATCAGCGGCTGATCGAGCTCACGCGGGCGCGCCATCGCCTCGGTCACCGCCTGTTTGGTGATCGCGTTGAAGGTGACGCGCTGCACGTTGGCGGGCACGCTCTTCTTTTTCTTCAGCAGTTCGAGCACGTGCCAGCTGATCGCTTCGCCTTCACGGTCAGGGTCAGTCGCCAGAACGAGGCGGCTTGCGCCCTTGGCCGCGTCGGCGATTTCCTTGAAGCGACTCTGCTTGTCCCGGTACAGTTCCCAATCCATCGCGAAGTCTTCATCGGGCTTCACGCTGCCATCCTTGGGCGGCAGATCGCGGACGTGGCCGTAGGAGGCCAGAACCTTGAAGTCCTTGCCGAGATATTTTTCGATGGTCTTGGCCTTGGCGGGCGATTCTACGATGACGAGCTGCATGATGGTGCCGGTGTATCCCTTACGTGTGTACGCGCGAGGGTGGAGCGCGTGGCGATTGTGCGTCAAGCGGGGAAATGCGGCTCTCCGTGGCGGAGCCGCGCCCGCAAGGCAATGGCAAAGGCATAAACGCAAGCGACGGTAAGGGCCTTGATCCCATGCCGATCCAACTCTCTGGTGCCCTCGTAATGGGGCGCGGCCGGCCATGGGTTGCGGAACAACCAGGCCCCCACCGGCTTATATCACGCGACATCAAGGAGAATCCCGATGACCCCATCCCACCTGATCCGCGCCCTTGGCTTATCCGCCCTCGCCCTGCTGGCTGCGGCCCCGATCACCGCGCAGGCGCCGGCCGAAACCAAGGTTGCGTCCCTCACAACGGCTGAGGGCATGGACGCCGGAACCGCGACTTTCACGCAAACGCTCCATGGCGTGATGATCGTGCTCGATCTGAAGAACCTGACCCCCGGCCCGCACGGGCTGCATCTGCATGAAAAGGGCATGTGCACGCCCGATTTCAAGGCGGCTGGCGGCCATTTCAATCCGCTGGATGCCGAACATGGCTTCATGACCGAAGGTGGCTACCATGTGGGCGACTTGCCCAATGTCGACGTGACTGCCGAGGGGACCGCGAAAGCCGAGATATTCGTGCCTCAGATCAATGTCGGCGGCGCTGACAACAACCGCTACCCCTACACACTCGCCGATGCTGACGGCACGGCTGTGATGATTCACGCCGGGGCCGATGATTATATGGCGATGGCGTCCAGCGGCGACCGCATGGCGTGCGGCGTTGTGGTTCCGCCCAAGTCGTAAACATCTGGTGCGGCGCGGCGGCACTTAGGCCCCGCGCCGCACCGACCCGCTGCCTTCGCGTTCAATCTCGCCTGCAAGCTCCAGTTCCAGCAGCGCCATGTGCACTTCTGCGGCGCTGGCGCCCGATTGCCGGATCAATTCGTCCACGGCGATCGGCGCTCCTGTCAGCAGGCTGGCAATGTCATTGCTGAGATCCGCGCGCGCTTCGCCCCATTGCAGCTTGCTCAATTCCGCATAGTCGAAGTCCGCGCCGCCATCCGACACGCGAAAGCGCGATCGCGGCGCCCCGGTGAAGCTCCGCAGCAATTCGATCACATCGTCCGGCGTCTGCACCAGCACCGCGCCTTCGCGGATCAACTGGTTGCACCCCAGCGCGCGCGCATCCAGCGGTGATCCGGGGATCGCCATGACCTCCCGCCCCGCCTCGCCCGCCAGCCGGGCTGTGATGAGGCTGCCCGATTTCGGCGCGGCCTCAACCACCAGCGTGCCCAGGGCCAGCCCTGCGATAATGCGATTGCGCGACGGGAAATGCCGCCCGCGCGGCTCGGTGCCGGGAGGTTGTTCGGCGATCAGCAGGCCTTCGGTAGCGATACGCTCCTGAAGGGCGGTATGCTGTGGCGGGTAAGCGATGTCGATGCCGCTGGCGATCACGCCGATGGTGGAGTTGTCACAATAGCCAAGCGCCCCTTCGTGCGCCGCCCCGTCGATTCCGCGTGCGAGGCCCGAGACGATAATGAACCCTGCCTCGGTTAGCGCCGCAGCGAAATCGCGCGCCAGCTTGACTGCGGCGCCGCTGGCATTGCGTGCGCCGACCAGTGCGACACATGGCGCCGATGCGATGAGCAGGTTACCCCGGCACGTAACGATCGGTGGCGCGCTCTCCAGCTCTGCCAACAGCGCAGGATAATCGGGCTGATCGTGAAACAGGTATCGCGCACCCGCCTTGCGCAGCGCGAGCACTTCACGCTCGATACTGTCGGCATTCGCAGGGCGATACGGCCCCCGCCCCCGGCTCGCAAGATCAGGCAAGGCGTCCAGCGCCGCCCCTGCATTGCCGAAGCGCGCCAGAAGCTGACGATAGCTGACCGGCCCGATATTGGGTGAGCGCAGCAATCGGATGCGCGCGAAGGCTTCTTGTTGGCTGAGCGCCGGCTGCGACCCCTGCGGCTCCATCAGGTGCGGCCCTGCATTACGGTTTGCTGGAGCCGATGCGCGGCTCCTCCCCGCGCATCAGCCGGCCGATATTGGCGCGATGCTGGATCAACACGATCGCGGCAATCGCGATGAGCGCCGGGATAACCTGCGCATAGCCCAGCCCCCACGCCACCAAAGGCGCGGCGACGACCGTGACCATCGACGAGACCGATGAAATCCTGCTGAGATACAGCGTAATCCCCCAGATCGCAGCGCAGGCTAGCATCGCGGGCCAGGCCAGCGCGGCCAGCGCCCCTGCGGCGCTCGCAAAACCCTTGCCGCCCTTGAAAGCGAGCCAGGGCGTGAAGCAATGCCCAGCGACCGCAGCAACCCCTGCGACGCCTTCGATGAAACCATCAGGATCGGGCCAGACCGCCCCTGCCACCAGCACCGGCACAGCGGCCTTTGCCGCGTCCAGCAGCACCGTGGCCGCCGCCAGCCCCTTGTTGCCGGTGCGCAGCACATTGGTTGCGCCGATGCTGCCGCTGCCGATGTCGCGCACGTCCCCCAAGCCCGCAGCGCGGGTCAGGATCAGGCCGAAGGGGATCGAGCCGAGGGCAAAGCCCAAAAGCGCGGCGAAAACAGGTTCCAAGACACTCTCCGTTCGTGCTGAGCTTGTCGAAGCACCGCACTTCTTCTAGCGCATCAGTCTCTAAGGAAAAACAGCCCTTCGACAAGCTCAGGGCGATCGGGGTTTTGAGAAACTTGGACGATGCCTCCCCCATCCTGCTGTTCGATTCCGGGGTCGGCGGGCTGACCGTGTATGACGCGTTGCGCCGGGTTCTACCGCGAGCGCCCGTGATTTACGCCGCCGATCTGGCCGGCCTTCCCTATGGCACCAAGACCGAAGCGCAGATTGCCGCCCGCGTATCGGGGCTGCTGGGGCGCATGGCCGAACGGTTCCGCCCGCGTCTTGTCTGCATCGCCTGCAACACCGCCAGCACCATCGCGCTGGGCATGGTGCGCGATGTGCTGGAGATTCCGGTAGTGGGCACCGTTCCAGCAATCAAACCCGCCGCTGCCCTGACCCGAACCGGCACCATCGGCCTCGTCGGCACCGAAGCGACCATCCGGCAGGCCTACGTCGACAATCTCGAAGCGAAATTCGCGGGCGGCAAGCGCCTGCTGCGGGTGGCCGCTCCCGGCCTTGTCGCCGCCGCCGAAGCCAAGCTGCGCGGGCAGGCTGTGGACTCTGCGCTGATCTCTGACGTTCAGGCGCGGCTTGCCGCGATGCCGGGCGGGGACGCCATCGATACGCTGGTGCTCGCCTGCACGCACTTCCCGCTGCTGACCGAGGAACTCGCCGCCGTCTTCGGCCCTGATGTGAAGCAAGTGGACGGAGCGGACGGGATCGCACGGCGGATCGCCGACCTGCTCGAAGCGCAGGCGTTTGCCGCGTCCGGCCCGAACCGCTTCGTGGTCACAGGACCGCTCCCAGGCGCAAACGGGTTGGAGGCCGCGCTCGCGCAGCGCGCCTTTGGCGCCGCCGAAGCGTTCTGATTTCAGACGAAGGCTGGCCAAGCCTTGCGAGCCGCTCGCAAACATCATTGTGGCAAATGCGATTACCCTGACCTAAAAACACACGAAACGTTTAGTCGCTTTGTGGGTTAAGAGCGCAGACGTTCGGAACAAATGCGCGGGTCAGGATCAGACATCCCCCGCCACAACACAAAGAGCCGCGAGTGAACTACGACCAGATCTTTGACTCCGCGATCGACCGTTTGCACGAGGAAGGCCGTTACCGGGTCTTCATCGACATTCTGCGTAACAAGGGCGCCTACCCAAACGCGCGCTGCTTCCACGGGCACAACGGCCCCAAGCCGATCACTGTGTGGTGCTCGAACGATTACCTGTGCATGGGCCAGCACGACAAGGTCATCAGCGCGATGGAAGACGCCCTGCACGATGTCGGCGCAGGGTCGGGCGGCACCCGCAACATCGGCGGCAACACCCACCTGCACATCCAGCTGGAAAACGAGCTGGCCGACCTGCACGGCAAGGACGCGGCGCTGCTGTTCACCAGCGGATACGTGTCAAACGATGCGACGCTTTCCACCTTGGCAAAGCTGCTGCCGGGATGCGTGATCTTCTCTGACGAATTGAACCACGCCAGCATGATTGCCGGCATCCGCAATTCGGGCTGTGACAAGCGGGTGTTCCGCCACAATGATGTTGCGCATCTGGAAGAATTGCTGGCGAGCATCGACGTCGATACGCCCAAGCTGATCGCCTTTGAAAGCGTCTATTCGATGGAAGGCGATGTCGCCCCGATCCATGCGATCTGCGACCTTGCCGACAAGTACAATGCACTGACTTATATCGACGAAGTCCACGCGGTCGGGATGTATGGCGCACGCGGTGGCGGGATTTCGGAACGCGACGGCGCGGCGCACCGGATCGACATCATCGAAGGCACGCTGGGCAAGGCGTTCGGTGTGATGGGCGGTTACATCGCAGCGTCGAACAAGGTGGTGGATTGCATCCGCTCCTACGCGCCGGGCTTCATCTTCACGACCTCGCTTTCGCCGGTGCTGGTGGCAGGTGTGCTGGCCTCGGTCCGCCACCTCAAGGGGTCGAGCGTCGAGCGCAACGCACAGCAGCGCGCCGCTGCGATGCTCAAGTTGAAATTTGCCGAAGCGGGCCTGCCGGTGATGGACAGCGTCACCCACATCGTTCCGCTGATGGTGGGCGATCCGGTGCACGCCAAGAAGATCAGCGATATCCTGCTGGCCGAATACGGCGTCTATGTGCAGCCGATCAACTACCCCACGGTGCCGCGTGGGACGGAACGTCTTCGCTTCACCCCCGGCCCGCATCACACCGATGCGATGATGGACGAGCTGACCTTGTCGCTGGTGGAAATCTGGGACCGGCTGGAACTGGGCCTCGCCAAGGCGGCCTGACCCGCTCACAGGGCGCGAACGCTCTTTGAGGCGTGCGCGCCCTGCGCTACCCCCTGTCGAACCAGATTCGGGAGAGACACAATGGGCGGCACGCCTGATCAGACTTATGCCGAAATCGTCCTCGGGCGGCGGTCTATTCGCGGATACCTCGACAAGCCGGTGCCGTGCGCGCTGATCGAAGATGTGCTGCGCCTTGCGATGCGCTCGCCCACCTCGATGAACACGCAGCCCTGGCATTTCCACGTCATCACCGGCGAACCGCTGTCGCGCATCCGCCAAGGCAACACCGAGCGCATTCTGGCAGGCGAACCCGACAGCCGCGAGTTTCGCCGGGGTGAGGCTTTTGCCGGCGTCCACCGCGACCGGCAGGTCGAAGTCGCCAAGCAATTGTTCGGCGCGATGGGGATCGAGCGTGACGACAAGGCTGCCCGGCAGGACTGGGTGCTGCGCGGCTTTCGCCAGTTCGATGCGCCGGTGTGCGTGATCGTGACCTACGACCGCGAACTTTCAGGCAGCGATGACACCGCCTTCGACTGCGGCGCCGTCACCACCGCGCTGGTCAATGCCGCGTGGAGCAAGGGGCTGGGCTGCGTGATCAATTCGCAAGGCATCATGCAAAGCCCGGTGGTGCGCGAACATGCCGGCATCCCCGAAGATCAGGTGATCATGAAAGCGGTCGCGCTGGGCTGGCCCGATCCCGACTTCCCGGCCAACGCGGTGGTGTCGCTGCGCAGGCCGGTGGAAGAGGCGGCGCGGTTCGTCGGTTTCGACGACTGAGGCTTGCAACCGGGACGCGCACGGTCGCCGTCCGTCCCGGTGAAGTTTCGCCCTGCCCCCCTTCGCCCCTATCCAAGCTGAGACGCGGGAACACCGGATCGTGCGCGGCGCTCTTGTTACAGACAGAGCAAAGACAGGACGGAAAATGGGTTATCTCAAAAGCGGCGTCTGGCACGACGAATGGGACTATAACGACGACGACACCGGCACGTTCGAGCGCGACGAAAGCGCGTTTCGTAACTGGATCACGCCGGATGGCGCTCCCGGGCCCACCGGTGAAGGCGGCTTTGCAGCCGAACCCGGCCGCTACCGGCTCTATATCAGCCTCGCCTGCCCGTGGGCGCACCGCGCCAATGTCGTCCGGCACCTGAATGGTCTTACGGAAGCCATCGAACTGGTGGTGGTGCACTGGTTGATGCGCGACGGCGGCTGGTCGTTCCGCGAAGGCACCTGCGTGACGCCCGATCCTCTGTGCGGCGCAGACCATCTGCACCAGATCTACACGGCCGCCAAAGCGGACTATTCCGGCCACGTCACAGTGCCAGTCCTGTGGGACACGCGCACGGTCACGATCGTGAACAATGAAAGCGCGGACATTATGCGGATGCTCGGCAGCGCCTTCGACGATTGCGGTGCCAAGCGCCTTGATCTGTATCCGGCGAAACACCGCGAGGAGATCGATGCGCTGAACGACCGGGTCTACGATGCGGTCAACAACGGCGTGTACAAGGCCGGGTTCGCCACGTCGCAGAGCGCCTACGACGATGCCGTGCAACCGCTATTTGCGATGCTCGATGAGTTGGAAGCGCGCCTGGATGGCAAGGGATGGCTGGTCAGCGGCCAGTTGACCGAGGCCGATATTCGCCTCTGGACCACCCTGATACGATTCGATCCCGTGTATCACACGCACTTCAAGTGCAACCTGTGCCGGATCGCCGACTACCCCAATCTTGCCGCCCTGACGCGCCGGATCCTCGCGATCGACGGCATCGCCGAGACGGTCAATTTCCATCATATCAAGCATCACTATTTCGAAAGCCACCGGCACATCAATCCGACGGGTATCGTCCCCGCAGGTCCGGACCCGCTGGTTCCGGGGCAGCCCCGCTGTCACTAGCTTGTACCCGGCACCGGCGGGCCGCAATCACCGCGGCAGTTCGCTGACCCCCATCAATGCCTCGTCGACCGCGCGCGCAGCCTGGCGGCCTTCGCGGATCGCCCACACGACCAGGCTCTGCCCGCGCCGCATGTCGCCGCAGGCGAACACGTTCGGTTCGCTGGTGGCATAGCGTTCGGTATCCGCCTCGACATTGCCGCGCCCGGTGAGCGCGACGCCCGCCTGTTCAAGCAGCCCTGCCTTCTTCGGCCCGACGAAGCCCATGGCCAGCAGGATCAGATCGGCCGGGATCACGAATTCGCTTCCCGCCATTTCCTGCATCTGCCCGCCCTTCCATTCGACGCGGACGCATTCGAGGCCCGTGACCTTTTCGCCATCCCCAATTACCCGCTTGGCCAGCACCGCCCAGTCACGCTCCACGCCTTCCTGATGGCTCGACGAGGTGCGCAGCTTCATCGGCCAATCGGGCCAGGTCAGCGCCTTGTCTTCCTTCTCGGGTGGCTTGGGCATGATCTCGAGCTGCGTGACGCTGGTGGCGCCCTGCCGGTTCGAGGTGCCGACACAGTCGCTGCCGGTGTCGCCGCCGCCCAGCACCACCACGTGCTTGCCGGTCGCGGTCAAGCTGCCGCGCGGCGCGGCGCGCAGCTCGTCATCGCCCGCAACGCGCTTGTTCTGCTGTGTCAGGAACTCCATCGCGAGGCGCACGCCGGGCATTTCGGCGCCGGGGATCGACAGCGGGCGCGCATCTTCCGCGCCGCCGGCCAGCACCACCGCATCGAAGTTTTCCTGCAGGGACTTGAACGAGATATCGACGCCCACTTCCTTCGATGTTTTGAACGTCACCCCTTCGGCTTCCATCTGCTGAGCGCGCCGGTTGATGAGGTGCTTTTCCATCTTGAAGTCGGGGATGCCGTACCGCAGCAGCCCGCCCAGACGGTCGCTCTTTTCGAACACGGTGACGCTATGCCCGGCGCGCGCGAGTTGCTGCGCGCAGGCGAGGCCTGCGGGGCCCGAACCGATCACCGCAACCGACTTCCCGGTCTTCTTCGCGGGGATCATCGGCTTGACCCAGCCCTCCTTCCACCCGCGATCAATGATCGCACATTCGATCGACTTGATCGTCACCGGCTGGTCGACAATGTTGAGCGTGCACGCCGCCTCGCACGGGGCGGGACAGATGCGGCCGGTGAACTCGGGGAAGTTGTTCGTGCTGTGCAGCATGTCCAACGCCCGCTTCCAGTCCGCCTCGTAGACGAGGTGGTTCCAGTCGGGGATCAGATTGTTCACCGGGCAGCCGTTATGGCAGTACGGAATACCGCAATTCATGCATCGCGAGGCCTGCCCAGCCAGCGTGCTTTCATCCGGCTGGATGATGAATTCGCGGTAGTTCTTCAGCCGCTCCTTGGGATCGAGATAATCCCGATCACGGCGGTCCAGCTCGAGAAATCCGGTTTCCTTGCCCATTGTATTGTCTCGTTCCTGAAATCTATTCGGCAGCGACGCTGGCGGCTTCGTGGCGCTCGGCCTCGAGCCGTTTGAGCGCTGCGGCATAATCGCGCGGCATCACCTTGACGAAGCGGGTCAGCGCCGCGTCCCAATCCGCCAGCAGGCTGGCTGCAAGCTTGCTGCCGGTGTGAAGCTGATGGCGTTCTACCAAGATACGCAACCGCTCGGCATCGTGACGCAGCATGTCGGCCATGCCGAAATCATTGACGCCGCGCGGGCGCTGGGCCGGGCGGCCCGTCCCTTCCTCGGCATCCACGCCCGCCGCAATCGGCAGCAGATCGACCTGCGCGTGGTTGACCAGATCGGTGAACACGCCATCTGCGTCATAGACATAGGCGACCCCGCCGCTCATGCCCGCCGCAAAGTTGCGCCCGGTCTTGCCGAGCACCACCACCACGCCGCCGGTCATGTATTCGCAGCCGTGATCCCCGGTGCCTTCGACCACCGCAATCGCGCCCGAATTGCGCACCGCGAAACGTTCACCCGCGACGCCGTTGAAATAGGCCTCGCCCGCAATCGCCCCGTACAGCACGGTGTTGCCGACGATGATGTTGTCCTGCGCGTTGCGCGGCGCGGCGGCGGGCTGGCGCACGATGATGCGTCCGCCCGACAGGCCCTTGCCGACATAGTCGTTGGCATCGCCGACCAGATCGAGCGTGACGCCGTGCGCCAGCCACGCGCCGAAGCTCTGCCCGGCAACGCCCGTCAGATTGATCCGGATGGTGTCGCCCGGCAAGCCTTCATGGCCATGCGCCTTGGCGATTTCGCCCGAAAGCATCGCGCCCACCGTGCGGTTCACGTTGCGCACGTCGTAGGCGATCTGCACCGGCGCCTTGGTGTCGATGGCGGCGCGGCAATCGGCGATCAGCCGGTTGTCGAGCGCACCTTCGAGCCCGTGATCCTGCACCCCGCGCTGGCGCAGCGAAGCGCCGTCCTTGATTGCGACCCGGTGCAGGATCTTCGACAGATCGATCCCGCGCGCCTTCCAGTGGCGCTCCATCCGGCGCGTGTCGAGCAGGTCGACCCGGCCGACCATTTCGGCGACGGTGCGGATGCCCATGTCGGCCATGATCGCCCGCAGTTCCTCGGCGACGAAGAACATGTAGTTGACCACGTGCTCCGGCTGACCAGTGAAGCGCGCGCGTAGCACCGGGTCCTGCGTGGCGACGCCGACGGGGCAAGTGTTGAGGTGACACTTGCGCATCATGATGCACCCCGCGGCTATCAAGGGCGCAGTGGCAAAGCCGAATTCGTCCGCGCCCAGCAGCGCGCCGATGGCGACATCGCGCCCGGTGCGCAGGCCCCCATCGACCTGCACCGCAATCCGCTCGCGCAGATCGTTGAGCAGCAGCGTTTGCTGCGTTTCGGCAAGGCCGATTTCCCACGGAGACCCTGCGTGGGTCAGCGAGGTGAGCGGCGATGCGCCGGTCCCCCCGTCATAGCCCGCAATCGTCACGTGATCCGCACGCGCCTTGGAAACGCCCGCTGCGACCGTGCCAACGCCGACTTCGGACACCAGCTTCACCGAAATGCGCGCAACCGGGTTCACATTCTTCAAGTCGTGGATCAGCTGCGCCAGATCCTCGATCGAGTAGATGTCGTGGTGCGGCGGGGGCGAGATCAGCCCCACGCCCGGCGTCGAATGCCGCACCGCGCCGATGCGCTTGTCGACCTTGTGGCCCGGCAACTGCCCGCCCTCACCCGGCTTGGCGCCCTGCGCCATCTTGATCTGGATATCGTCCGAATTGACGAGGTATTCGGTTGTCACGCCGAAGCGGCCCGAGGCGACCTGCTTGATCCGGCTGCGCATCGAATCGCCGTTCGCCATCGGGGTGAAGCGGAACGGCTCCTCCCCGCCCTCACCCGTGTTCGAACGCCCGCCGATGCGATTCATCGCGATCGCCATGGTCGAGTGCGCCTCGTGGCTGATCGAGCCCAAGCTCATCGCCCCGGTGGAGAACCGCTTGACGATATCCACCGCCGGTTCGACCTGGTCCAAGGGGATCGGGGCGGCGGCCGGTTTGAACTCCAGCAACCCGCGGATCGTCAGCAGACGTTCGGACTGCTCGTTGATGCTCGCGGCAAATTCGGCGTAGTTCTTGGGATCATTGCCGCGCACCGCGTGCTGCAACTGTGCGACGTTCTGCGGGGTCCAGGCGTGTTCCTCACCGCGCAGGCGGTATTGATAGATCCCGCCGACATCGAGCATCCCGTCATAGAGCGGATTGTCGCCGTAGGCCTGCCCATGACGGCGCAAGGCTTCCTCGGCAACTTCGGCCAGCCCGATGCCTTCGATGGTGGTGGCGGTGCCGGTGAAGTACTTTTCGACGAAGGCGGTGGAAAGCCCTACCGCGTCGAAAATCTGCGCGCCGCAATAGGACTGGTAGGTCGAAATGCCCATCTTGGACATGACCTTGCGGATGCCCTTGCCCACGCCCTTGATGAAGTTCTGCTGCACCTTGGCGGGCGGCAGATCGGCATGGCGCTTCACCCGCGAGGCTTCGATGGTTTCAAAGGCGAGATAGGGGTTGATCGCTTCCGCGCCGTAGCCGGCCAGCACGCAAAAGTGATGCACCTCGCGCGCTTCGCCGGTTTCCACGACAAGCCCGGTCTGCATCCGCAGGCCTTGACGCACCAGATGATGATGCACCGCTGCGGTCGCCAGTAGCGCCGGCATTGGCACACGGCTTTCGCTCTGTCCGCGATCCGACAGGACAAGGATGTTGTGATCCTGAAGCACCGCTTCGGTCGCGGCCCAGCACATTTCCTTCAGGGCCATTTCAAGGCCTTCGGCTCCAGTGCTGGCATCCCATGTCATGTCGATGGTCGCGCAGCGGAAGGCGCCGTCCAATGCCTCTTCGACCGAGCGGATCTTGGCCAGATCCTCGTTCGTCAGGATTGGCTGGTGCACTTCCAGCCGCTTGTGCGTGCCGGCATCGCGGCCCAGCAGATTGGGACGCGGGCCGATCATGCTGGTCAGGCTCATCACCAGTTCTTCGCGGATCGGGTCGATCGGCGGGTTGGTAACCTGCGCAAAGTTCTGCTTGAAGTAATCATACAGCAGCCGTGCCCGGTCCGACAGAACCGCAATCGGCGTGTCGGTTCCCATCGACCCGATCGGATCATCGCCATCCACCGCCATCGGTTCGAGGAAGCGGGCAATATCCTCCTGCGTGTAGCCGAAAGCCTGCTGGCGTTGCAGCAGGGTGGTTTCCTCAGCGGGGATCGCGGCGAGTTCGGGCACGATGTCGGTGATGTCTTCGAGCTTGTACTGCGCCTGCGCCAGCCACTTGGCATAGGGCTCGGCATTGGCGAGGTCCGCCTTCAGCTCGTCATCCTCGATGATGCGGCCTTGATCGAGATCGATCAGCAGCATCTTGCCGGGCTGGAGCCGCCACTTGCGCACGATGTCCTCTTCGGCAAACGGCAACACGCCGCTTTCCGAAGCGAGGCAGACGATGTCGTCCTTGGTGACGCAGAAGCGCGCCGGCCGAAGCCCGTTGCGGTCCAGCGTCGCGCCGATCTGGCGGCCATCGGTGAAGCACACCGCGGCGGGGCCGTCCCACGGTTCCATCAACGCAGCGTGGTATTCGTAGAACGCGCGCCGCTCGGGCGTCATCTGCGCATTGCCGGCCCAGGCTTCCGGGATCAGGATCATCATCGCATGGGCGAGCGGATATCCGCCCGCGATCAGCAGTTCCAAAGCGTTGTCGAGGCAGGCGGTGTCCGATTGCCCGTGCGGGATGATCGGCCACATCTTGTCGAGATCGGGGCCGAGCAGTTCGCTTTCCATCGTGCGGCGGCGCGCGTTCATCCAGTTGACGTTGCCGCGCACCGTGTTGATCTCGCCATTGTGGGCGATGAAGCGGAACGGGTGCGCCAGCCGCCAGCTGGGGAAAGTGTTGGTGCTGAAACGCTGGTGGACAAGGCCCAGCGCCGAAACGCAATCGGGCGAGCGCAAATCGTCGTAGAAACTGCCCACCTGGGTTGCCAGCAGCAGGCCCTTGTAAACCACTGTGCGGGTCGAAAAGCTGGGCAGATAGGTTTCGGTCAGATGCGGCAGGCCGTGCTTTTCAGCCAGGCTCGCCAGCGGGTTCTGCACCTGCTTGCGGATCGTCAGCAGCTTGCGCTCGAACGCGTCCTGATCGGCGCAGGTGGGCCCGCGAGCGATCACCGCCATCTGGATCACCGGCATCGATGCGATCACAGCGTCGCCCAGACCCTTCATGGTGGTCGGCACATCGCGCCAGCCGATGAAACGCTGGCCTTCCTTGGCGGTGAAGGCCTCCATCCGCGCCTTGACGAAATCGCGCGCGGCCTCGTCCTGCGGCAGGAAGCACATGGCGATGCCGTAATCGCCCGGTTGCGGCAGATCGTGGCCAGCGCCTTGCGCCCAGCCGCGAATCAGCGGATCGGGAATCTGGATCAGGATGCCCGCGCCATCCCCCAGCAAGGGGTCCGAACCCACGGCGCCGCGGTGATCGAGCTTTTCGAGAATCTCCAGCGCCTGCGCGATGATCGCGTGGCTTTTCTCGCCCTTGATATGCGCGACCATGCCGACGCCGCAGGCGTCGTGTTCATTGGCGGGGTCATAGAGACCCTGGGAGGAAGGGTATCCCATGGCAAACATCCGATCTGTCAGATGCCGACAGCCGCGCAACCTGCGGCAAACTTGCTCACGCAGGGGACACGCCTGAAGGCAGGTCAATCAGGCACGCCCAGACCCATTCAGGTCCGCTCTAGCCCATTTTCGGCCCCCTCATGCCGACAGGAAGCGGATTATGCAATGGGGTTGCGCGAAGCAATATTTCTCGCAGACCTATTCAGACTATCGTTAGATTGCGCATAATGCATGATCGGCCCGATTTGGTTGCAGGTTTTGCGTCGGGCTAAAGGCTCAGGCGGTCCCGCGACGAGGTTGCAAACCCGCCAGCGCGGAACGCAGGGGTTCGCGCGCATCATCGCCCAGACTTTCCCCGCTTAGCGCAGCAAGCGCCTTGAGAGCTTGAGCCAGTGCGGCCTCGCGGGCAGCAAGATCAGCCGCCGACACCGCCTTGGTGGGAGGGCTGGTGCGATGCTCGTGAAGCGCACCAGCGAAGCGTTCGACCATTTCGACAATGCTGAGCTCACTAGGCGCAACCGCACGCAAGCGCGCGAGCGCGGCGGTTCCGGGATCAGGCACAGGCGCGGATTTGCGCAGCGACGTGACCGGCGTGCTGATGACGGCAAGATCGGCGCGGTCTTCGCCAGCGGGCTGTTGGGCCGGCTGGGCGACCTCGTGAAGCTCGGTCACGTCCTGAACCCAAACCGCGTTGCGCCCGGGCAGTTCGGCAAAGTCCGCCAAATCTAGCTCTCGCGGCGCTGCACCGGGCTTTTGCACCGGTCCCGTCCTGTCAGCTTCAGGGTCAGCTTCAGGGTCAGCTTTGAGCTCTGCTTCGGGCACGGCGGTAGCAATAATGGGGGTTTCATCGAGCGGATCGTCAAGGCTGCGGCTGCCCAGATCGCGAACCGGATCAATCGGCCGCATGGCGCGGATCGACCATTCAGCCAAGGAAGGCGTTTTGACGGCGCGCCGTGCGCGGCGGTGGAGGCTTTTTCCCAATGCAAACAGCCCGCTACCAATCAGCAATGCTGAAAAGCCTGCCGCAATTGCCTGTATCGGAAGGCCCGCAGCCCCCAGCCGGGTCGCGTCAGAACCCGGGGCGACCAGCGTGGCCGGCAGAACCATAACCGTCAGCCCACCGAGCATCATACCCCACAGGCCCAGCATGGGGGCAAAAGCCCGGTGCCCCGCGAGCGACCGCGATGTGCGCCCCGATGCCTTGCCGCGTTTGCGCTGTTCCGCCCGATCGTGCTGCCCCAACTTCATGTGCCCGTTATCCTGCCCTTGCGGCGACACGCCCCTGTGCGCCGCCCTGCGTCGGGGCTAGCAACAGATGGTAAACAGAGAGATAATCTCGCGCATTGGCGGCCCAGTCGTGACGCGCACGGACATGGGCAACGGCGCGGTCCTTCATCGCGTCCCATGCGTTGCGCGAATCGAGCAGGCGGGCAAGCGCAGCGGCACAGGCAGCCGGGTCATCGGGTGCAAACAGCGTGCCGGTTTCACCGTCGGTGATAAGTTCGCGGTGCCCGCCCACGCTGGACGCCGCCACCAGTCGCCGCTGCGCCATCGCCTCCAGCGGCTTGAGCGGCGTAACCAGATCGGTCAGCCGCTGGCTCTTGCGCGGATAGGCGAGCACATCGACCAGCGAATAGTATCGCTCCACCGCGGCATGCGGCACGCGTCCGGTGAAGATCACGGCGTCCGGTTCGGGCAGTGCCGCCGCTGCGGCGCGCCAACTGGCGTCCATCGGGCCTGCCCCGACCAGCAGCAGCCGTGCATCCGGGTGCGACTGGCGCAGCAGGGGCATGGCGGCGATCAGATCGTCCACCCCTTCATAGGCGTAGAAGCTACCGATGTAGCCGATCACCGGCGCGCCCTCGGCTATGCCAAGATCGGCGGCCAGCGTCGTATCGCGCGGTGGCGGATCACCGAACAATTCCAGATCAACCCCGTTGCGCATCACATGAATGCGGCTTTCCGGTATGCCCCGCCGGGCCAGATCGTCCTTCAATCCATCGCAGATCGCAAACAGGGCATCGGCGCTTTTGGCGACCTGCGTTTCGAGCGCGCGGGTCAGGCGGTATTTGATGCTGCCTTGGGTGCCGGTCAGATTGCCGACCGCCGCGTCTTCCCAGAAGGCGCGGATTTCATAGACGAAAGGTATGCCCAGCGCCCGCGCCGCGCGCTTGGCGGCCGCGCCGCAAAGTGCCGGCGAATGGGCATGGATGATGTCGGGCCGCCATTCTGCGGCAAGCGCGTGAATCGCTGTACTCAGCGCCTCGATCTCGCCCATTTCGCGCAAGGGCGGCGGTCCGGACGGTGTGCCCGGCGTGCGGTGAAACAGAAGGCCGTCCGCTTCTTCGGGCGAGCCATTGAGCGCCGCCTCGGCATTATGCCGTTGCCCGGTAATCCCGCGCACCTCCAGCCCCAGCCCTTGTTGCGCTTTCAGGATCGCGCGGGTGCGGAAGGTGTAACCGCTGTGGAGCGGAAGCGAATGGTCGAGCACATGCAAAACGCGGGTCATGATGATTGTTCTATCGCAGCCGTGCTTAACGCGGCGTCAACTGCCAGCGCGTAATGCTGCCGCATGGCCCGGCCCGGAAACCTTGTCCCATGATCGATTATTTCGCGCTTGCCCTTGGGCACGGCCTGCTGGCGATCGCCTTGCTGCGCCTGATGCTTCGCGAAGGCCTGGACGTCGATCCGCTGATCGGCGAAATCAAGGCCGAAACGGACGCCAATCGCAAGGCGACAAGCGTCGCTGGCCGCAATGCCGCCCGCCGAACAAAGACGGTGGAACAACCCCAAGCAGACGGCACGTCGTCCGCCGATGCTTGATCTCGTCTTCCTCGCCTTCATCGGATACGTGCTGGTGCTTGGCCTCAGGCGACCGTTCCTGTGGGTGCTGCTGTATGTCTATATCGACATTCTCGCGCCGCAGCGGATCGGCTATTCGCTGATCGCGGCCCTTCCGGTTTCATTGATCGCCTTTGCCGCCGCGTTCGGCGGCTGGATCGCACTCGATCGCAAGGAAGGCGCGCGCTTCACCTTGCGTCAGGGGCTGATGGGTCTGCTGCTGGCCTATTGCTGGTGGACCACCGGCCAGGCCGATTTCCCCGCAGACGCACAGACCAAATGGGATTGGGTCTGGAAGGCGCTGTTGTTCGCGATTTTCCTGCCGTTGACGCTGACCACCCGCGCCCGGATCGAAGGTCTTGCTTTGGTGCTGCTGCTGTCAGTTGCCACGATCGTGATCGGCACGGGGATGAAGACCATCCTTGGCGGCGGCGGGTATCAGAACCTCAAATTCTTTGTGAACGACAATAGCGGCATCTACGAAAGCTCGACGTTGGCCACCGTGGCCATCGGTCTGATCCCGATGCTGTGGTGGTTCGTGAAATATGGCACCGTTTTCCGCCCGCACTGGCTGGTAACGGGGTTTGCGGCAGCGCTCACCTTTGCCTGCCTGCTCGTGCCGATCGGCACCGAGGCGCGTACCGGCCTGCTGTGCATCGCGGCGCTGGGCGGGCTGATGCTGCGCTATACCAAGCGGCGGTTCCTGTTCATCGCTGGCGCGGGCGTGCTCGGCCTTGCCGCAGTGCCCTTCCTGCCGCAAAGCTATTACGACCGCATGGCCACTTTGGCTCAGCCGAGCAGCGATGAAAGTGCGTCGACCCGCGTGGCGGTGTGGCAATGGACGCTCGATTATGTGGGCGAAAAGCCCCTAGGCGGCGGATTCGATGCTTACCGCGGCAACCGCTTTGCCTATGTCATGCCGGTCAAGCAGGTCGACGGCAACACCACCAGCGTCACCTACAGCGAGGTGGTGGACGAGGGGCGCGCCTATCACTCGTCGTTCTTCGAGATGCTGGGGGAACAGGGCTGGCCGGGGCTGATGATCTGGCTTGCGCTGCATGGCATCGGCCTGTGGCAGATGGAGCGCCTCCAGCGCCGCTGGAAAACGGCCGGGGATGAGGCGACCCGCTGGATCGCACCGCTCGCTGCGGCCTTGCAGATGAGCGCCATCATCTACCTTGTCGGCGCAACCTTTCAGGGGATCGCGTATCAGCCGGTCATGCTGATGCTGGTGGGCTTGCAGATCGGGCTCAACACCTACTGCCTCAGGATCGATTCGGCGCGCGGGCTGCTGGAGCGCAGCGTGTCGCGCAAGGCAGCTATCGCAAACACAATGCGCAGTGCCGTAGCGGCATAGCCGGAGGCGTTGCACTACCCCTGCTGATGCGCCATGTAGCCCAGTGAAACGAGCGCGGCGGGCACGGGATTCCGCCGACGACAATCGAGGAGGAGCCCCATGACCCCGCAAGAATTGGCCGCCAAGGTCGGCGAAAATATTGGCACCAGCGAATGGGCCGAAATGAGCCAGGAACGCATCAACCAGTTCGCCGAGGCGACGGGGGACCACCAGTTCATCCATGTCAACGAAGAGATGGCCAAGATGACGCCGTTCGGCGGCACGATTGCCCACGGCTTCCTCACGCTGTCGTTGATCCCCTATCTCGGCGCCCAGGGCGGCGCACCGCGCATCGATGGCGTGAAGATGGGCGTCAACTACGGCGGCAACAAGACGCGCTTCATCGCGCCGGTCCGCGCTGGCAAGCGCATCCGTGGCCACTGGAAGCTGACCGAGATGATCGAAAAGCGTCCCGGCCAGTGGCAGCAGACCTGCGAAATCACGCTCGAGATCGAGGGTGAGGAGAAGCCCGCCCTGATCTGCGAATGGATCACGCAATACTTCGTGTGACCTTCCTATCGCTGCCCCGGCGCGTGTCGGGGCAGCGGCTGACAAACGAAAACAAGGATACCCTCTATCATGGCACGTGAAGCCGTCATTGTTTCCACCGCCCGCACTCCCATTGGCCGCGCTTACAAGGGGGCGTTCAACGCCACCCCCGGCGCCACGCTTGGCGCATACAGCCTTGCCCCCGCGATCGAGCGGGCGGGCATCGAAGCTGGCGCCATCGACGACGTGGTGTGGGGCGCTGTCCTGAACCAAGGGACCCAAGCCGGTAACATCGCCCGCCAGGTGGCGCTGCGCGCCGGCTGCCCCGTTACCGTGTCGGGCCAGACCATCGACCGCCAGTGTTCGAGCGGCCTGATGGCGATTTCGACCGCTGCCAAGCAGATCATCGTCGACAACATGGATATCGTCGTCGGCGGCGGTCAGGATTCGATCTCGATGGTCCAGACGCCGGAAATGCGCGTGTCGATCGACAAGTCGCTGCTCGCGATGCACGGCAATGTCTACATGCCGATGCTGCAGACCGCCGAAACGGTGGCCAAGCGTTACAACATCAGCCGCGATGCCCAGGACGAATACGCCTACCAGTCGCAGATGCGCACCGCGGCCGCGCAGCAGGCCGGCAAGTTCGATCACGAAATCGTCCCCGTCACCACCACGATGAACGTGATGGACAAGGAGACGAAGGAAGTCAGCCAGCGCGAATTCACGCTGACCAAGGACGAAGGCAACCGCCCCGAAACCACGCTGGAAGGGCTGCAGAGCCTCAAGCCGGTGATGGGACCGGACATGTGCATCACCGCTGGCAACGCCTCGCAGCTTTCGGACGGTTCATCCGCGTCCGTGCTGATGGAAGCAAAGTTGGCCGAACAAAAGGGACTGCAACCACTGGGCCGCTATGTCGGCATGGCCGTTGCTGGCACCGAGCCTGACGAAATGGGCATCGGCCCTGTGTTTGCGATCCCCAAACTGCTCAAACAGACCGGCCTCAAGATGGACGACATCGGGCTGTGGGAACTCAACGAAGCCTTCGCGGTGCAGGTGCTCTACTGCCGCGACACGCTGGGCATCGATAACGACATCCTCAACGTCAACGGCGGCTCGATCTCGATCGGCCACCCCTACGGCATGACCGGCGCACGCTGCACCGGCCACGCGCTGATCGAAGGCAAGCGCCGCGGCGCCAAGTACGTGGTCGTCACCATGTGCGTTGGTGGCGGCATGGGGGCAGCCGGTCTCTTCGAAGTCTTCTGATCCGGAACATTTATCCGCGTCGGCGCTAACGCTCTTTGCAATACAGCAAGGAGAATACCGATGGCGACCGACGCGGAAATCCGGACCAAGTTCTGGAAGGCTCTCAAGAGCGACAGGACGATGTTCCTGGGCATGGCCGAGGGCGAAGATGCCCACGCCCGGCCGATGACAGCCCAACTCGACGACGAGAATTACGACGGCGGTGAATATCATGGCCCGGTCTGGTTCTTCACATCGACCGACAATGGCCTCTACCGCCTGATCCAGCAGGCCGAACTCGCCGGCACCACCCCCCGCGCCACGGCGCACTTTGCCGCCAAAGGCCACGATGTCTGGGCCACCGTCCACGGCACTCTGTCCACAACCCGCGATGCGGCAACCATCGACCGCCTGTGGAACCGCTTCGTTTCCGCCTGGTATGAAGGCAAGGACGATCCGAAGGTCGCCCTGATCCGCCTCGATCCCGAGAACGCCGAAGTCTGGATCGATGCCTCCTCCATCGTGGCGGGCATCAAGATGCTGCTCGGGATCGATCCGAAGGAGGATTACAAGGACAAGGTGGCCGACGTGCGGCTGTAAACCACCAATCTGACGGACGAAAAAAAACGACGCGGGAGAACATCTCCCGCGTCGTTTTTTTGTGCAATCCGCTGAAAAGGCCGCCGAGAACCGTTGATGCGGTGTTCGGCGGCCTGATCGGGATCGGGTCGGATTATGCCAGATCGCGGACCTTGGGTTCGCGGTGCCAATGGCGGATTGGGCCGGTCTTCATGAAGTCCTCGGGATCGACGATACCATCGTCGGGCTCGATATTGGCCTTGGGCAGCAGATGTTGACGCGTTCCACCGCACGCACCGATGGTCTTGCAGTGATACCAGGCATCGGCAAACCACGCGACCGCGCCGACATCCTTCGCCAGCTTCTCGGCGCGTTCAGGCAGCAGGATCGCCACCACCGCATCGAACATCACCGAAGGCGTCCCGGCAAGCTGGCCATCAGCCTTCAATGTCCCGCCCTTGACCTTGAGCGGCCCGATCTTGGGTGCCACAAGGAAGGCGGTGCCACCCTGCTTTTCGATATCGGCCACCATCGTGTCGATCGTGTCTTTGCCGGAACCTTCGTCAAACAGGATGCCGATCTTGCGGCCCTTGAACATGGGCTTCGCGCTCTTCTGGATCGACAGCGCGTCGGAGGTGCCCATGTCGACCGGCTCCTTGGCAGCCTTGGCCTTCTTGGGCAGATCGATGCCGAGCCCTTCGGCCACCCGCTTGGCCAGATCCTCGTCAATATTGCGCAGCCGCGCGATCACGGCGGGCGGGATGTGCGGGATCGCCACCTTGGACAGTTCGAAGACGATGGCTGACGCAATATGCGCCTGTTCGTTTTCGGTCTGCGAGAGGTAGAACATGCGAGCCTGGCTGTAATGATCGGCGAAGGATTCAGCGCGCACCCGCATCTTGGCGGTGGCATCGTTGCGCTCGGCGTTTTCGCGGAAAGAGCTGAACCCGGTTTCAGGGCACGCACGAGGGCCACCATCCTCGCCAGCCTCAGCCAGCGTGTTTGGCTCGTAATTCGCGCGGCCGGTGGGAACCAGCGTCTGCATCATCCCGTCGCGCTGCATGTTGTGGAACGGGCACTTGGGCGCGTTGATCGGGATTTGGTGGAAATTGGTCGTCCCCAACCGCGACTTTTGCGTGTCGAGGTAGCTGAACAGGCGGCCCTGCAGCAGCGGATCGTTTGAAAAATCGATGCCCGGGAGGATGTTGGTGGGAAGGAAGGCAACCTGCTCGGTCTCGGCAAAGTAATTGTCGACGTTGCGGTTCAAGGTCATGCGACCGATCACTTCGACCGGGATCTCTTCCTCGGGGATCAGCTTGGTCGCGTCGAGCACGTCATAGGGCTGCTTGGCGGCCCATTCTTCGTCGAAAATCTGCACGCCAAGGTACCATTGCGGGAAGTCGCCTGCATCGATAGCTTCCCAGAGATCGCGGCGGTGGAAATCGGGATCGGCGCCAGCGATCTTGACGGCCTCGTCCCAGGTGGTGCTTTGCAGACCGAGCACGGGCTTCCAGTGGAACTTCACGAAACGCCCCTCGCCTTCTGCATTGATGAAGCGAAAGGTGTGAACACCGAAGCCTTCAATCATGCGCAGCGAACGCGGAATGCCGCGGTCTGACATGGCCCACATCACCATGTGCATGGACTCGGGCATCAGGCTGACAAAATCCCAGAAGGTGTCATGCGCGCTGGCCGCCTGCGGATAGCCACGGTCGGCTTCCATCTTCACACTGTGAATCAGATCGGGGAACTTGATCGCATCCTGGATGAAGAACACCGGAATATTGTTGCCGACGAGGTCCCAATTGCCTTCCTGCGTGTAAAGCTTGACCGCAAAGCCGCGAACGTCACGCGGCGTGTCGACGCTGCCTGCGCCACCCGCAACGGTCGAGAAACGGACGAAGACGGGGCAGGTGGTACCGACCTCCTGAAACAGCCCGGCGCGGGTCCATTCGGGGATCGCGCGGGTGACTTCGAAGGTGCCATGCGCCCCCGATCCCCGCGCGTGGACGATGCGTTCGGGGATACGCTCGTGGTCAAAGTGGAAGATCTTTTCGCGTAAGACAAAATCTTCCAGCAGCGTCGGACCACGTTCACCAGCATGCAGCGAATTCTGGTTGTCGGCGATGCGGTGGCCGTGATTGTCCGTCAGGTGAGCCAGTCCGTCACCGTGATCGGCGTCCGCTGCAATGTCCTGATGCAGCTCGCCCGCATTACCCGCATGATCGACGAAGGACGCAGCGCCCTCTCCCTGCTGATGCGCGCGAAGCGTGTTTTGCGTTGCAGGCGATGACGCGGCGGGGGTCTTTTTGCTGGGCATGACGGATCCTAGGATAGGCAGGAACGGGGCACAGGGCCGGCGGCGCGGAGGTAATCGGGGGGGAATGCGCGCCGCCGGTGAGGAATATCAGTCGTACTGATCGGCAAGGCGGTCCGTCAGACGCTCGCCTTCGCGAATTTCGCCGAGAGCAGTCTGGACGACGGTCCGGGTAACAGGATCGAGGTCGGCACGCTTGAGCACCTCTTCGAACTTGTCGGCAAGGTAATCCTCGCCCTCCTCGGCGCGCTCGGCAGCGGCCTTGTCACCACTTTCGAACAGGTTGGTGATGTCGAGCCACAAACGGTGCAGACCGCCGGTTGCTGTGCCCTTCGTCATCAGCTCGCCGCCAAGACGGGTCAGTTCGGCATTGAGCTTATCGAGGGTGCCCTGGCGCTTTACAGCCTGCTCGGACAAAATGCGCTTCAGTTCAGGAGATTTCGCGGTTTCGCTTGCCTTGCGATAGCCTTCGACGGAATCGTAAGTGGTATCGATCAGCGTTCCGAGCGCGGTGGTATCAGCGTTCATAGGGTAGCTCCTTCAGGATGAAAGGCCATCTCGGTTTCAGATGGCTCACCCGATCACAAGAAGGATGGAGCGCTCAATGTTCCACCGGCCCTGCCCTTGTCGTGGCCGCCAGCGTGGCAGCTGGGCGCGCAAGGCTTTTAAAACATTGGAGAAAAAATTTGCAGCACGGGCGCGATGGCAAATCTGTCTCCATTTGCGCCTGCGGTGATGGCAGCACGGCAAATCGAAACAAAACCCTTGCCATTGCAACTGATGGCAACGAACCTATCGAATGACCGGCAGCCTAACTTCGAAGACACTGCCCTCACCCGGCACGCTTTTGACGAGCCGTATTTCCCCGCTGTGCAGTTCGACAAGCTGCTTCACCAAAGCGAGCCCGATCCCCAACCCGCCACCGCTGATGCCGCGCACATTGTCCGATTGGCCGAACATCTCGAAGATGATCGACTGTTGTTCTGGCGGAATGCCAACGCCATTGTCCGCGACTGTAACGACCGCGTGGGTGGCATTTTTCGAAACCATGACTTCGATCCGGCCGCCATGCGGTGTGTAGCGCGCCGCATTGCCCACGATGTTGCCAACGATCTGGACGACACGTGCCGGATCGGCATCCAATGTGATCTGTTCGTCAGGCAAGGATACGACAAGCTCATGGCCTCCTGCGTCGATCGCAGGTTGGGCGATTTCCAGCGAGTGGGGCAGGATGTCCAGGAGGTCGAGCGTTTCTTTGCGCAGCAAAATCTTGCCGTGCTCGATGCGGTTGATATCGAGAAGGTCGTCGATGAGCCGGGTCATGTGGCTGACGTTCTGCCGCATGGATTTGCGAACGGCCTCGGTGTCGAGATCGTCCATCGGTAGTTCAAGCAGGGAAACACCAGAGGACAAGATAGCCAGCGGGTTCCGCAGCTCATGCGCGAGCACCCCGAGAAATCGGTTCTTCTGCTGGTCGGCGGTCTGCAATGCGGCCGTCATAGCCGCCAGCTTGTCACGCTGGACAACGATCTGCTGGCGCTGAACGAACATATCGAGAAAAATATTCGACTTTGACCGCAAGATCGTGGGTTCGATCGGCTTGTTGATGAAGTCGACCGCGCCCGCTTCGTAACCGTGAAATTTGCGTGTCGCATCACCGCTTCCCGCAGTCAGGAATATAATCGGAATATGCTGCGATCGCGTGTTGGCGCGCATGATTTCGGCCAGTTCGAAACCGTCCATGCCAGGCATCTGCACATCGAGCAGCGCAAGCGCATATTCGTGCTCCAATATCAGTTCGAGCGCCTCCTCACCGCTGCGTGCACGGTGCAGCTCAAGGCCCTCGCGCGCCAGAAGCGCCTCGAGCGCAAAGAGATTTTCCTCAAGATCGTCAACCAGCAGGAATTTGGGAGTATCGGTCATCGGTCCAACATCTCCTTCAGCGCAGACGGCATGTCTTCAAGGTTGATGGCGCGCGCAGCGGGGCAAGCGGCCAGAGCGGCTTCGGGCATACAGGCCACCTCCGCTGTGGCTGGGGCCTGCACAATCGCCTGGCCGCCCGCATCGTACACGGCACGCAATCCAATTGCCCCATCATGGTTTGCCCCGCTCATGATGATACCGGCAAGCCGCGCGCCAAACGCATCGGCCGCGCTTTCGAACAGAACATCGATCGCGGGGCGCGAGTGATTGATCGTCTCGTCGGATGACAGGGCCAACGTCCCGTCGTTCTCGACAAGCAGGTGATAATCGGGTGGCCCCATGTAGATCGTGGCGGGCACCATCGGCTCCTTGTCCTCGGCCTCCTTCACGGGCAACCGGCACCTTTCTGCCAGCAAGGCAACGAGGGCATTGTCGCGCCGGGGCGGAACATGCACCACGACCAATATAGCCACCGGAAAATCGGCAGGCAGCGCGGGAAGCACCTGCAACAGCGCATGCACGCCGCCCGCAGAGGCACCAATGACGATGGCCTCGAGGTTCATTGCGCGATTCTCCGGTAGATCCGTTCCTCGCGAACGAATTCGGCGAAAAGATCGGCGTGCGAGGAAAAGCGCAGGCTTTCCTTTGAGCCCACCCCGAGAAATCCACCACGGACGAGGGATTCGCCGAAAAGGCCCACCGCGCGGTCCTGCAGGTCGCGGTTGAAGTAGATGAGGACATTGCGGCAGCTGACCAGATGCATTTCGCCAAAGGCGGAATCGGTCACCAGACTGTGATCGGAGAAGACGGCGCGGTCCCGCAAGGATGTGTCAAAGACTGCCCGATCGTAATCGGCAGTGTAATATTTGGACAGCGACGAATGGCCGCCGGACAACCGATGATTTTCGGTAAACAGCTGGATGCGATCGAGAGGAAAAATGCCTGCCTGGGCCGAACGCAAGGCCGACGGGTTGATGTCGGTTGCATAGAAGATCGTCCGGTCGGCGAGCCCTTCCTCCTCGAACAGGATCGCGAGCGAATAAAGCTCTTCGCCATGGCTGCAGCCAGCAATCCAGACCTTGAGGGAGGGATAGGTGCGCAAGTGCGGCACGACCTTTTCACGCAAGGCGCGGAAATAGGCTGGGTCGCGAAACATTTCGCTCACCTGCACAGTCAGAAAGTTCAAAAGACGAGGCAGCATGGTGTCATCATGCAGG
>Ga0210011_1000069_pt1 | contig 131579 bp, 135 predicted proteins | sample CryGeymeta201502_FD_183972 | JGI IMG/M metagenome (GOLD analysis project Ga0210011, IMG submission 183972) | Groundwater microbial communities from Crystal Geyser aquifers in Utah, USA - Crystal Geyser metaG 2015-02 (SPAdes) (version 2) | ecosystem: Environmental > Aquatic > Deep subsurface >...
AGACGGCATTCCGGGGTCCGAAGATCCGGCCCAGTCCCCGCGCGAAACGGCCATAGAGCCCGCGCGTGACGGCGAGACGGAAGAGCGCCATCAGCAAGACGTATTGCAGGCGTGCGGCGGGGCTGGAGAAGGTGAGGCTGCGGGACGGTTTCATCTCTACAGAGGTAGGCTGGCCGCGCCCGGAGCGCAAATCCCAAACACATCCCCTACACGTGCTTGTGCGAGGAATTTTAGTGCAGGGAGCGCAATCGCTTCCCAGATTCTCCTCATGAAACCGGCGCTCATGCGCCACAGCACAGGAGAAAACCCATGTTCAAACGTCTCTGTTCCACGGCAATCATCTTTGGCGCGGCGGCCCTTGCCCCGCCCAATCCGGCGCAGGCGCAAGCCATGACCTGTCTGCCGCGCGAGGCGCTGATCGAGCGGCTGGCGGGGCAATACAACGAGCAGCTTGCGGGCGGCGGGTTGCAAAGCCCAGTGCAGTTGCTCGAAGTCTGGGCCTCTGGCGAGACTGGCAGTTTCACCGTCTTTGTGACCCGTCCCGATGGCGTCAGCTGTATCGTGGCGACCGGCCAGAACTGGAATGACGGGCCGGGCAAGGTTGTGGACGGCGTCACCGGCTAATCACGCATTGCCGATCAGGGGGGGCGGTGCTATCTGCCTTGCAAAATTCTCATGCAAGGAGCCACCCGAGATGGCAAAGGATTATATCGTCAAGGACATCAGCCTGGCGGCATACGGGCGCAAGGAACTGGATATTGCGGAAACCGAGATGCCCGGGCTGATGGCCCTGCGCAAGGAATACGGCGAGGCCAAGCCGCTCAAGGGTGCGCGGATCGTGGGCAGTCTGCACATGACCATTCAAACGGCTGTGCTGATCGAGACGCTGGTGGCGCTTGGTGCCGATGTGCGCTGGGCGTCGTGCAACATCTTTTCGACGCAGGATCACGCGGCGGCGGCGATTGCCGCGGGCGGCACGCCGGTCTTTGCGATCAAGGGGCAGAGCCTGGAGGAGCATTGGGATTACCTCGACAAGTCCTTCCTGTTCGAGGATGGCCCGAACATGATCCTCGACGATGGCGGCGATGCGACGCTCTATGTGCTCTTGGGCGCGCGCGCCGAAGCGGGCGAGGACATCATCCCGGTTCCCACCTCGGAAGAGGAAACGGTGATCAAGGCGCAGATCGCCAAGCGCATGAAGGCCAGCCCCGGCTGGTTCACACGCGTGCGCGACCAGATCAAGGGCGTGTCCGAGGAAACCACGACCGGCGTGCATCGTCTCTATGATCTGCACAAGAAGGGTCTGCTGCCGTTTCCGGCGATCAATGTGAACGATTCCGTCACCAAGTCGAAATTCGACAACAAGTATGGCTGCAAGGAAAGCCTTGTGGACGGGATCCGCCGCGCCACCGATACGATGATGGCGGGCAAGGTGGCGGTGGTCTGTGGCTATGGCGATGTCGGCAAGGGATCGGCGGCCAGCCTGCGCGGCGCAGGCGCGCGGGTGAAGGTGACCGAGGTCGATCCGATTTGTGCGCTTCAGGCGGCGATGGACGGGTTTGAAGTCGTCCTGCTGGAGGATGTGGTCGGCAGCGCCGATATCTTTGTCACCACCACCGGCAACCGAGACGTGATCCGCATCGAGCATATGCGCGCGATGAAGGACATGGCGATCGTCGGCAATATCGGTCATTTCGACAATGAAATTCAGGTGGCCGCCCTGAAAAACCACAAATGGACCAACATCAAGGAACAGGTTGACATGATCGAGATGCCCTCGGGCAACCGGATCATCCTGCTCAGCGAAGGCCGGCTCTTGAACCTTGGCAATGCCACGGGACACCCGTCTTTCGTGATGTCGGCGTCCTTTACCAATCAGGTTCTGGCGCAGATCGAGCTGTGGACCAAGGGCGATCACTACGGCAATCAGGTCTATGTTCTGCCCAAGCATCTGGATGAAAAGGTCGCACGCCTGCATCTTGAGCGGATCGGCGTCAAGCTGACGACGCTAAGGCAAGATCAGGCGGATTACATCGGCGTGGCGTCAGAGGGGCCGTTCAAGCCGGAGCATTACCGCTACTAAGCCGTTCAGGAGCGTGTGGATGCGCCCGTTGGCCCCGGTCGGCGGGCGTTCCTGTCTGTAACGCCGCCCGCGGGGAGCGCTTTGGCAATTTTCCCTTTGAGCGCGAATAATCTGTCGTTATCGTGCCCGCAGCACCGGTATCGGGGCTTGTTGAAACGATAATCCGGCCTCTGCGCCGCGTATTTGGGAGAGAATTGATGGGCAAACGTGACGACCTGATTGCACAATATGCCGATGACCTGCGCAAGAAATGCGGGATGGAGCCGGATATGGCCTTGCTGACCAAGGTCACGATCGGTTGCGGGCCGGCGATTTACAATGCCGATGCCTCGACCGTTGCGGGATCCCAACCCGCCGAACTGGAAACCGTCAAGAACAATTTTCTGATCAAGAAACTGGGCTTGCCTGATGGCCCCGCGCTCATGGATGCGATCAATCAGGTAATTGAAACCTATGGCAAATCCGAACGCAACAAGTATCGGGTGGTTGTCTATTACATGCTGACCAAGCATTTTGGTAAGGAAAAGGTCTTTGGCTGACTCAGTCAGCAACTCTGAAGGTGAACGCCCGCCGTCGTGGCGGGTGTTTTCGTTCCTGGCTCACGGCACGGAACCAAACTTGTCAGTGTCACGTCAGAGGGGCTGACCAACCCGAACGACCGCCCGCAGATCGAAAGCCCGGTCGCGCGAAAGCTGGCATGTATCCGTGCCATGGGTGACGCCGCCTCACAGAGGCAAGGCCTTGTGCTGCCTCTTGGCGCATCATCACCGTGTCATTGCCGAAGAATATCCTGCCGAGCGTGTCCTGTGAAAAATTTGAAACGAAAGATCGGGAGTCTTTGTTTGGCGTGGGCGCGAACTTGGCTTAGGGTGGTGTTGTTCGGGCCAGTATGGCCGAGACCTGATCTAGTCACACGTGTGGTGCGTTGGGAGCACGTGGGGTGACGGAGGGTGTCGGCACTATGACCGGCATCCTCCGTTTGGGGTATTGCTGTTCTGCTGCGCCGTGGCCCGGTCGCCCTACCCCGTCAACCCGGCCATGTCGCAGAGGATGCGCCATTCCTGCGCGGTGACAGGCTGCACCGACAGGCGCGCATTCCTTACCAGAACCATATCCGCGAGCCGTGGGTCAGCCTTGATCGCCGAGAGCGTCACGGGGGTCTTTGCGGTTTCAATCGCCTTGATGTCCACACAGTCCCAGCGGGGATCATCCGACGTGCTGTCGGGATGCGCCTTGGCAATAACCTCGACGATACCGACCACCGCCTTTTCGTTCTGGCTGTGATAGAAAAAACCGCGATCCCCAACGGCCATCTCGCGCATGAAGTTGCGCGCCTGATAGTTGCGCACACCGTCCCATTCCTCGCCCGTCTCGCCTTTGGCCAACTGGTCTTGCCAGCCCCAGGTCGAAGGCTCGGATTTGAACAGCCAATACTGCATCAGATGACCTTTTTCCACGGGATCAGTTCGACGTTCGCGAAGAGCCCGGCCAAGGCATAGGGATCACTGGCCGCCCAGTCCCGAGCAGCCTGCTCATCGGCGACATCGAGGATCACCAGCGAGCCTATCATCGCGCCCGCCGAATCGAGCAATGGCCCGGCCTGCGAGACCACACCGGTGGATTTCAGGTAGGCAACATGCGCCTCTCGGGTGTCGAGGCGCGTTTGGAGAGCACCGGGCTTGTCGCGGGCAATCAGGGCAATCAGCATCATTCTTCCTTCAATGGGCGTGAGAGCAGCATATCCATGGCCTCGTCCACGCGCAATTCGCCCGTGACAAGCGCGGTCACGGCCCGGGTGATCGGCATGTCAAGGCCAAGCGCGTCGGCGCGGGTCAGAACCGCGCGGGCGGTGGCTGTGCCCTCGACCGTAATGGCGCCATCAAATGTGGTGCCGCGCCCGATGCTCTGGCCAAAACGGTAGTTTCGCGATTGCTCCGACGTGCAGGTCAGCGCCAGATCGCCGAGACCTGACAGGCCCACCAGCGTCACCGACTGTGCCCCAAGTGCGAGGGCAAAGCGGCTCATCTCTGAAAATCCGCGCGTCATAAGCGCCGCGCGCGCGCTCTCTCCCAGACCTGCGCCAATGACTGCGCCGCAGGCGATGGCGATCACGTTCTTGAGCGCACCACCCAGTTCAGCGCCGGTCGTGTCGGTGGTGCGGTAGAGACGCAGGTTTCGGGTTGTGAGCTGTGTTTGCAGCTTGTGGCCTCTGGTGTCATCTGCGCAGGCGAGCGTCAGCGCAGTGGGCAGGCCAATCGCAATGTCATGGGCAAAGCCCGGGCCGGTGAGCATTGCTGGCATTGCGGTTGGGCAGGTATCGGCAATGAGACCGGTTGGACCAAGGCCGCTGGCAAGGTCAACGCCCTTGCAGCAGGCGACAAGCGGACGATGGACCAGAGTCGTCGCGTGGTCTCTGAGAAACCCGCCCAGAGTCTGCATCGGCATGGCGAGCAGACAGGGCGACGTGTCTGCAGGCTCTGGGCCGGAGATGACGGTGACATTGGTTGGCAGGGAAATTCCGGGCAGGCGGCGGCCGTTCTGACGGGTGGTCCGCATTTCTGCGGCATGGATGGGGTCACGCGCCCAGAGCGTGACCGGGCCATTCTGTGCCAGAGAGATTGCAAGTGCCGTGCCAAAAGCGCCTGCTCCACAGATCAGAATCATGCCTTGGCTCCCTTCTTGCCGCTGCCCAACATGACCGGGCTCGTTTGATCGAGCGGCCAGCGAGGGCGCGCGGCGAGTGTCATGTCATCACGATGGCCAAGCGCAAGGCGCTCTGCTCCGGCATAGGCGATCATTGCCGCATTGTCGGTGCAAAGCGCCAGAGGCGGGGCAACAAAGCGCCCCCCCATATCGGCCACAACAGTCTCTAATCCGGCGCGAATGACCGCGTTGGCAGCGACGCCTCCTGCGACGGCCAATACCGGGCACGCCGGGTTTCTGGCCAGATAGGCGATCAAGGCCCGGCGGGTTTTCTCGGTCAGCACATCGCACACCGCAGATTGAAATCCGGCACAGAGATCGGCCCGGTCCTGCCGCGTGAGGCCGGACTTTTCTCTGATGATCGCGTCGCGACTGCGCAAGAGTGCGGTCTTGAGGCCCGAGAAGGAGAGATCGCAGCCGGGCCGGTCGAGAAGCGGACGCGGAAAACGAAAGCGCGCTGCGTCTCCTCCACGGGCCGCTTGCTCCACTTGCGGCCCTCCAGGTTGCGGCAGACCGAGAAGCCGGGCAACCTTGTCAAACGCCTCGCCGGGCGCGTCGTCGATGGTGCCGCCAAGACGCAAGAAGTCGTCTGCCCCGTTGACGATCAGGAACTGGCAATGTCCGCCAGACACAAGCAGCATCAGATAGGGGTACTCCACCTGATCCGTGAGACGAGGTGTCAGCGCGTGACCGGCCAGATGATTGACGCCGATCAGAGGCAGTCCAGCGCCTGCCGCGATCCCTTTGGCACACATCACGCCCGCGATCACCCCGCCGATCAGTCCTGGTCCGGCGGTCACGGCGACCGCATCCAAACGCGCAAGTGGAATACCCGCTTGCTCAAGGGCCTCGCGCACGCAGAGATCCAGCTTTTCGGCGTGCGCGCGCGCCGCGATCTCAGGCACTACGCCGCCAAACCGGGCATGAAGTGCTGTTTGGCCCTGCACAACAGACGACAGAATTTCGGCCTTGCCAGCCCGTTCAAGGCTCACAACGGCAGCGGCAGTATCGTCGCAACTGCTTTCGAGGCCAAGGATGATCAGTGGCCGTGACATCTTTCCTCGCCTGTTGCCTGATCGCTGTTGGGCAGGTAACACCGATTGCATCAGGCAACAACTCTGGACAGTGGATGAACATCACCATCCTCATCACCAGGCCCGACCCCGAGGCCAGCCGGTTTGCGGCGCAGTTACGGGTTGAGTTTGGCACGTCGGTGAGCCTGCTCAGCGCGCCCTTGATGACGATTGTCTATGGCGGCAGTTTGCCCGATCTGACCGGGCAGGAGATCTTGATCTTTACGTCGCGTCAGGGCGTGACGGGCTTTTGCCGTCTGAGCGCGCGCCGCGATTTTTCCTGTTATGCCGTGGGCGACGCGACGGCAGCGGCAGCGCGGGCGGCAGGCTTGGCTGTGGTGTCGGCCGGGGGCGATGCCGACACGTTGTTGTCGCGTATCGCCGAGGATGGCAAACCGGGACCGTTCCTTCATCTGCGGGGGGCGCATGTGGCGGCCGATGTTGCCGGGGCGCTGCGCGCAATGGATTGCACAGCGGACGAGGTGGTTGTCTATGAACAGGTCGAAGTGGAAATGGGCCGTGCGGCACAGGACCGTCTTGCCGAAAGCGGGCCGGTGATCGTGCCGATGATGTCACCGCGCAGCGCGAGGCTGTTTTTTGAACAGGCCCAGGCGATCAAAGCCCCTCTGCTGGTCGCGGCGATCAGCCGCAAGGTCGCCCAAATGGTCCCCGAAGGCGCGACATTTGCCTTGCAGATTGCAGAAACGCCTGATGTCGCCGGCCTTATCAAGGCCCTGCATGATCTGGTGACAGAGGCCAAGCGGCTTGAGAGATATAACACTCCACAGTAAGGTCAAATTGACACTCGGGAGTGGCGAGATTCGAAAAGGTGGTTGGGCGTGGCGAACAGAAAGAAACCTGTGAAGAGTGACGCAGAGGCTGAAGCAACGTCCAAGTCCGGATTCCGATTGGACGAGGATACGGCGGAGACGGAAACGGAGACGCGTCCTGCACCGCCATCCGGGGAACACACAGGGGGTATTGACACAAGTTCACCAAGCGAGGCGGCCCCGGAGACTCTGGAGACATTGAACGCTTCTGAGGATACCGGAGATGAGGTTGCGGCCTCGGCCGAGCCTCTTGACGCAGGAGATGAGCAATTTGATGCAAGGCCCGCCGAGGCAGAGCATCCGCAGATCGAAAAGCCCACGTCGGTCGTGACCACCGAACAGGTGATCGTGCGTCAGGGCGGCTTTTGGTCGATGCTGTTTGGTGGCGCCTTGGCGGCCGGGATCGGGGTGATCGCAGCGCCCTACCTTCTGCCGCCACAGTGGTTGGGGACCGATGATAGCGAAGTCGCGGCGCGGCTTGAACAGGGGCTGGCGGCGCAGGATCAGAGATTGACGGATCTGAGCACCACGATCGAGAGGTTGGATGTGCCGTCCGATGTGAGCGGCGAAATTGGCGGACTGAGCGAAACCCTCACCGCCCTGACGGGACAGCTTTCGGCACTGGAGGGGCGCATCATGGACCTCGAAAGCCGCCCATCGCCCGAGACGGGCGGGACTGAGCCTTCTGCCGCCATCGAAGAGCTTCGCGCGATGCTGGCGGCGCAGCGCGCAGACCTTGATGCGCTTCAAAGCGATGCAAAGGCCGCCGATGCGGCGGCGCGCGACAGCGCGTTGGCAACCCTGCGCCGCGCCGCGTTGACCCGCATTCTGACTGCGCTCGACAGTGGCAGCGATTTCTCCGCCGCGCTTGCCGATCTGCGCGAAACGGGGGTGAATGTCTCTCCTGCGCTTGCGGACATGGCCGAGACCGGGGTGCCGACGCAAGCTGTTCTCGTCGAGCGTTTTCCAGATGCCGCGCGGGCTGCTCTGGCCATGGCCCGCAAGGAAAGCGGGGCGGAAATGGCTGGCGTGAGTGGATTTCTCAAGAGCCAGCTTGGTCTGCGCTCGTTGACACCACGCGACGGGGACGACCCCGATGCGGTATTGTCGCGGGTCGAGGCCGCGCTGAGCGATGGCCGGTTGGGCGATGCCCTTGCCGAAATCGACTCGCTGCCCGAGGGTGCGCGTGCCGCGCTTTCCGATTGGACCGACCTTGCCACGCGTCGAAAGGCGGCGCTTGCCGCTGCCGAGGATTTGGCGGGAACATTGAATTGAGCAGGAAAAGGCGTGCGTTATGCTTTGGTCGATCATCAAGATAGCCGTTTTCATAGCCCTTGTGGCCGCCGCGACCTATGGAGCGAGCTATCTGCTCGCACTTGATGGCGGTGTGCGCATTGTCATGGCGGGCCTCGAGATCAACCTTACGCCGCTCAAGGGCGTGGTGGCTCTGGCGGTTCTGATCTTCCTGATCTGGGTGCTGCTGAAACTTGCGGGTATGCTGGTCGCGACGCTGAAATTCATCAACGGCGATGATACAGCGCTGTCGCGCTATTTTGACCGTAGCCGTCAGGAGAAAGGGTATCGCGCGCTGAGCGAGGGGATGCTGGCGCTTGCCTCGGGAGAGGGGGACGTGGCCATGGCCAAAGCTGCCAAGGCCGAGAAGTTTCTGCGCAAACCCGCACTCACCAATTTGATTGCCGCGCAGGCGGCGGAGATGTCTGGCGACCGACAAAAGGCAGAGGAGGTCTACAAGCGACTTCTTCAGAACGACAAGACGCGCTTTGTCGGCGTCAGCGGCATCTTGCGGCAAAAGCTGGCGGCGGGCGACACCAATACAGCGCTCAAGCTTGCGCAGACCGCCTTTGCGCTCAAACCACGTCATGTCGCGGTGCAGGATACGCTGTTGCAATTGCAGGCCGAGAAACACGACTGGAAGGGTGCACGTGCAACTCTGGGGGCAAAGTTGAAATACGGCAGCCTGCCACGAGACGTGCACAAACGCCGCGACGCCGTTCTGGCACTGTCAGAGGCGCGCGATGTGCTGGACGAGGGCAAGACCATCGAGGCGCGTGAGGCCGCGATCGAGGCGAACCGCTTGTCTCCGGATCTCATTCCGGCGGCCGTGCTGGCGGCGCGCAGTTATGTCGAACAGGGCAACAAGCGCAACGCACTGCGTGTCATCAACAAGGCTTGGCTGATGCAGCCACATCCCGATCTGGCCGCTGCCTTTGCCGCGATCGAGCCTGACGAGACACCCGCGCAGCGCCTCAAGCGGTTTGCCAAATTGCTCAAGGTGCATCCGGAAAACCGTGAAACGCGTTTGCTGGAAGCTGAACTCCATCTGGCGGCCGAGGATTTTCCTGGCGCCCGCCGTGCGCTTGGAACATTGGCAGAGGTCGAGCCGGATGCCCGCGCGCTGACCATCATGGCCGCCATCGAGCGCGGTGAGGGGGCTTCGGATGCGGTGGTCAAAGGCTGGCTGGCGCGGGCGCTGAACGCGCCGCGCGGGCCGCAATGGGTATGCGACAACTGTCAGCACATCCATGCCTCCTGGGCACCCGCCTGCGAGAATTGCCATTCCTTCGATACGCTGAGTTGGCGCTCTCCGCCGAGTTCACCGATATCGGCGCCGACCGGGCTGGAGATGTTGCCGCTGATCGTCGGAGCTCTCGAGGATCGGACCGAGGCGGAGGGCTCTCGGAACGGTGACGAAGAGCGCGCGATCATTGATGCCGAGATTGTCACGGACGAGATTGTCACGGACGAGGTTGAGACGGACCCCTCCAAACAAGGCGCTTCCCAAACTTGAGCGCCCCCGACCAATGTCAGGGGCGCCGTTCTTGTATGAAATCGTCTTTCTCAGGCGTTGGGAAGGATCACGATTTCAACACGGCGGTTCTGAGTCCGGCCTTCGGGGGTAAGATTCGAGGCTATCGGTTGATCCTCACCGCGACCAAAGGCGCGGATTCGGCTGAAAGGCACACCGCCGTCGATCAGCACATCTGCAACCGCATTGGCGCGGCGCTCTGACAGGGTCTGATTGTAGCTGGCCGATCCGGTGCTGTCGGTATGTCCGACCACTTGCACCGTGGTGTCCGGGTATTTCTGAAGGCTGTCGGCGACACTGCGCAGATCGCCGCGCAGACTGGAGGTGACGGTAAAGCTGTTCACATCAAACAGGATGTCCTGTGGCATGGTCAGGATCAGCCGATCACCGGTGTTGACGATCTGCACATCATTGCCAAGCTCTTGACGCAGTTCGGCGGCTTGTCGATCGAGTGCATTGCCAACGACAGCGCCGCCCGCAGCCCCGATGATTCCACCAACCAATGCACCCCGGCCCCGGTTGCCATCGCTGACCGCGGCCCCCACGCCCGCCCCGAGCAACCCGCCGATCAGCGCGCCCTGTTGTGTGTTTTGCCTGGGGTTGGTGCCGCCCACGGCATTCGGATCCGTGCAAGCGGTGGCCAGAAGAAGCGCTGCGCCAGAGATCAGGAGAACGGAGTTACGGACTGCAATCATGGATCTTTGCCTCATGGTTTGATGTGCCCCGATGGATCGGATCTCGGGTGATGATATGCAATAACACGCCCCGCCCCAAGGCCAAAGCGCGGGGAAAGGTTGACGAATGGACGCAGATTTCCGCCTATCCTTCGGCCCGCGCGCTTTCCCAGGCGAGCATGGCGCGTTTCACCGGCAGACCCCAGTGATAACCCCCGAGCGCGCCGGATTTGCGCAAGGCCCGGTGACAGGGGATCAGGAAACTGACGGGATTGCGGCCCACCGCTGTGCCCACGGCACGCACGGCGCGCGGTGTGCCGATGGATTGCGCGATCTCGGAATAGGTGGTGACATGGCCCGAGGGCACCCGCAAGAGCGCCTCCCAGACCTTGATCTGAAACGGCGCGCCGATCATGTGCAGCGCCGCCTCGCCCCGCCCGGCAAAGGCGGCCTCGGTCCAGGGGGCGATCCTGTCCGGGGTCTCGCGATAGGCGGCGCGGGGCCAGCGGGAACGCATGTCAGTCATGGCCGCGATGCGGCCGCAGTCCGCGACAAAGGCGAGACCACAGAGCCCGCGATCCGTGCCCATGGCAAGCACCTCGCCGAAGGGGCTGTCGAACCAGCCGAAATGGATGATGAGACCCGCACCCTGACGGGCAAATTCGCCGGGGCTCATCGCCTCCCACCGCAGAAAGAGATCGTGCAGCCGCCCGCTGCCGGTCAGACCCGCCGCATCCGCCGCCTCGAGCGTGGTGAAGCGCTGCGCCAGCAGGGACTTGGCATGTCCGAGCGTCAGATACTGCTGATAGCGCTTGGGCGAGACCCCGACCCAGGCCGAAAAGAGGCGCTGGAAATGCGCCGCACTCATGCCCATCTCGGTCGCCAGCCGATCCAGCGGCAGCGCCTCGCCGCCTGCATCTATGAGGTCGATGGCACGGCGCATGACATTGTAGTGATAGCTGCGTTCGAGGGGCATGTTCATCTTCGCGGTCTCCGTGCTGCGACCCTAAGATAGAGCGCCACTACGCGCGGCGCGACCCGAATGTTGCGCATCTCGGCGTTTCCCGGCATAGAGCAATCATGGCACAGCAACTCGATTATCACACGATCCGCGCGATCTTTGGCCGCTTTCAGGCGGCAGAGCCCGACCCCAAGGGAGAGTTGGAGCATGTCAACGCCTATACGCTGCTCGTCGCGGTCGCCCTTTCGGCGCAGGCAACGGACGTTGGCGTGAACCGCGCCACGCGGGCGCTCTTTCAGATCGTCGATACGCCGCAAAGGATGCTTGATCTGGGCGAGGAGGGGCTGATCGAGCATATCCGCACCATCGGGCTCTATCGCAACAAGGCGAAGAACGTGATGGCGCTCAGCCGTATTCTGGTCGAGGCCTATGACGGCGAGGTGCCCAATTCCCGCGCCGCGCTGCAATCGCTGCCCGGCGTGGGGCGCAAGACCGCCAATGTGGTGCTCAACATGTGGTGGCATCACCCGGCGCAGGCGGTCGATACCCATATTTTCCGCGTCGGCAACCGCACCGGCATCTGTCCGGGTCGTGACGTGGTGGCGGTCGAGCGCGCCATCGAGGACCATGTGCCGGTGGATTTCCAGCGCCATGCGCATCACTGGCTGATCCTGCATGGTCGCCATACCTGCAAGGCTCGCAAGCCGCTCTGCGGCACCTGCCTGATCCGTGATCTCTGCAGCTTCGAGGACAAGACCTTATGACCAAGTATCAGGCTATCGGCATCGGCAATGCCATCGTGGACGTGATCAGCCAGTGTGATGACGCCTTTCTGGCCGACATGGGCATCGAGAAGGGCGTCATGCAGTTGATCGAGCAGGAGCGTGGCGAATATCTCTACGCCCGGATGAAGGCGCGGCGGCAGATGCCCGGCGGTTCGGTCGCAAATACGATCGCTGGCCTCGGCGCGCTCGGCCTCTCGACCGGGTTCATCGGACGGGTCAGTGATGACGAACTGGGCCGGTTCTATGCGCAGGCCATGACCGATGTCGGCACCGATTTCGTCAATCCGCCGCGTGCCGACGGTACCCTGCCCACGTCGCGCTCGATGATCTTTGTCTCGCCTGATGGCGAGCGGTCGATGAACACCTATCTCGGCATTTCAACCGAACTCGACGAGGGCGACGTGCCCGAAGCGGTGGCGGGTCAGGCGGGGATATTGTTGCTCGAAGGCTACCTCTTTGACAAACCCAAGGGGAAGGCGGCCTTTCTTGCCGCCGCCCGTGGCGCCCGTCGAGGCGGCGGCAAGGCGGGCATCACGCTGTCGGATCCTTTCTGCGTCGATCGCCACCGCGACGATTTCCGGCATCTGGTGCAAGATCTCGACTACGTGATCGGCAACGAGCATGAATGGAAATCGCTCTACCAGACCGAGGACCTGGGCGCGGCGCTGGAACAGGCGGCCACCGAGAGCGGCCTCATCGTCTGCACCCGCTCGGGACATGATGTGGTGCTGGTCGAAGGCGAGGATACGGTGACCGTGCCGGTGCAGGAGATCACACCTGTGGACGCCACCGGGGCGGGTGATCAGTTCGCCGCTGGCTTCCTTTATGGTGTTTTCAAGGGTGTGCCTCTTGCAGTCGCCGGGCGCATGGGATGCATCGCGGCTGCCGAGGTCATCGGCCATTACGGGGCCCGTCCCGAGGTGGATGTGAAGACGCTCTTTGCTGCAGCAGGCCTGACCTGATCTGGCGATCCCGGCGAACGGGTCGGATTCGGGTATTTGAACCAAGAAGAAACAGCGGTTGCGCGCCCGGGTCCAGCGTCGGTCGGACCCTCGCCGATGCAGGCCGGAGCCGGGCGCGGCTTCTCCTTGGGCGGTCATCGGCTCCCCAGCCTGTACCGCCCATTCAGTCTCGCGCAGGAAGGTTAAGAAAACCTTGCTTCTTCTTGGCAGCAAATACCCTGGGGTGAATTGGCCGAAGGCCAAGAGGGGCAACGCCCCTCCTGAACCCGCGCCCTCCCCCGTTTACTTGTCGCGGAACTGCGCCTCGCGCTTTTCGGCAAAGGCCGCCATGCCTTCTTTCTGGTCCTCGGTCGCAAAGAGCGAGTGAAAGACGCGGCGTTCGAACAAGAGGCCCTCGCGCAATGTCGTCTCGTAAGAGCGGTTGACCGCTTCTTTTGCCGCCATCACCGAAATCATCGATTTCTCCGCAATCTTCTGCGCGGCGTTCATCGCCTCCTCCATCAGCTTTTTGGCGGGGACGACACGGCTGACGAGTCCCGCGCGCTCGGCCTCTTCCGCATCCATGAAACGTCCGGTGAGGTTCATGTCCATGGCCTTGGATTTGCCCACGAATCGCGTCAGGCGCTGGGTGCCGCCAAGGCCGGCGATGACCCCGAGGTTGATCTCGGGCTGACCGAATTTTGCGGTATCCGAGCAGATGATGAAATCGCACATCATCGCCAGTTCGCAGCCCCCCCCCAGCGCATAGCCGGACACGGCGGCGATGATCGGCTTGCGGATGCGGCAGATCGCATCACTGTCCGCAGTGAAGAGATCTTCGCTGAACACATCGACGAAGCTCTTTTCCCTCATCATCATGATGTCCGCGCCCGCAGCGAAAGCCTTGTCTGATCCGGTGAGGACGATGCAACGCACCTTGTCGTTGGTCTGCGCCTCGGAAAGCGCCTCTGCCAGTTCTGACATCAGCCGCGCATTGAGCGCGTTGAGCGCATCGGGACGATTGAGTTTGATCAGGGCGACGTGGTCTTCTATTTCGACGATGATCGTCTCATAGGCCATGAAATCTGCTTTCAGTTGTTTCCATCGGATGATTCATTACCATTCTTTGCGGTGCATTCAACCTATCTTTGGCAGAGAGGACAGTAGAAGCTGGAACGTCCGGATTGCACGATGCGGACAATTCTGCTCGGGCATCCGGGCGAGTGACAAGGCTCCCCCTCGCGACCATAGACCGCGAAACTGTGCTGGAAATAGCCCAGTTCGCCGTCCGCATGCCGGAAATCCCGAAGCGAGGATCCGCCAGCCTCGATCGCGTCGGTCAGGACCTCCCGGATGATCGCTACCAGAGCGGCGGCACGGGCGGCGGAAATGTTCCGGGCACGGCGGCGGGGCGAAATGCGCGCACGATAGAGGGTCTCACAGACATAAATATTGCCGAGACCGGCGAGGATATGCTGATCGAGAAGGGCGGATTTGATGGGCGTGTTCCGGCTCCTGAGCGCGGCTGTCAGATAGGGGCCGTCAAAGCTGTTTCCCAAGGGTTCAGGCCCCAGTCGCGCCAGAAGCGGATGCGCCTCCGCGTCCTGCGTCGGCATCAGGTCCATCGCGCCAAAGCGGCGTGGATCATTGAAGGTGATGCGGGCGCCGTTCGCCATGTCGAGGACGACATGATCATGTCTTTCAGAGCTGGCGTGGGCATGAGCAAATTGTCCAAGCGGATCGTCGGAGACCAGAATCCTCCCTGACATGCCCAAGTGAATGAGCAATGTCTCTCCCGAGGCGAGATCGGCCAGGATGTATTTCGACCGTCGCCGCAGCACCAGCACCCGTTGCCCGGCCAGTCGCGCCGCCATGTCGTGGGGGAAGGGCCGGCGCAGATCGGGGCGGTTGATCGTGGCATGCACGATCACCTGCCCCTCCATCACTGGCGCGAGTCCGCGGCGGACAGTCTCAACCTCGGGCAATTCGGGCATGAGGATCGGGCTCCTGCGAAATGGGCGCATTGTATCCCGCCCGGTCAGCCCTATAAGGAAAGCGAGAGGTTGGAAACGGCAAGGCCAATGAACGAGAAAACGACGCATTTCGGATTCCAGGATGTGCCCGAGTCGGAAAAGGCGGGGCGTGTGCGGGGCGTCTTTGGCAGCGTCGCGAGCAAATACGACGTGATGAACGACGCGATGAGCCTGGGGATTCATCGCATCTGGAAGGATGCGATGATGGATTGGCTTGCCCCGCGCGCCGGGCAGAGGCTTCTTGATGTGGCGGGTGGCACCGGCGACATCGCTTATCGATTTCTCAGGCGCGCCGGTCGGGGGCACGCCACCGTGCTCGATCTGACCGAGCCGATGCTGATCGAAGGGCGCAAGCGCGCCGAGGCCGATCAGATGGCCGCGAGCCTTGATTGGGTCGTGGGCGATGCGATGGCGCTGCCGTTCGAGGACAGCACATTTGACGTCTACACCATCAGCTTTGGCATCAGGAACGTGACCCGCCCCGAGGCCGCGCTGGCGGAGGCGTTTCGGGTGCTACGGCCCGGCGGGCGGCTGATGGTGCTGGAATTCAGCCAGATCCCGAGCCCGCTGATGCAAAAGGTCTATGATCTTTACTCCTTCAACATCATCCCGCGTCTGGGTCAGATGATCGCAAATGACCGCGACAGCTATCAGTATCTGGTCGAGTCGATCCGTCGCTTTCCCGATCAGGAGAGGTTCCTGCAGATGGTCCGCGATGCCGGGTTTGAAAATGTCGGATATCGCAATCTGAGCATGGGGATCGCCTGTCTGCATTCGGGCTGGAAGATCTGAATGCGGGGACCGCACAATATCCTGCGGCTGATCCAGACGGGGGCAACTCTGGAACGCACCGGTGCCATGGGCGTGATCATGGACGCTTTAGAGGCCCCGCCGCTGGTGCGCGCGACGATGCGCTGTCTGGCCTGGCCGTTTCAGTGGCTGGGATACAAGGGCGACCCAGCGAGCCCGCCCGCGCCGCGCGCGCTGACCGCGCTTGGCCCGGCCTATATCAAGTTCGGTCAGATCCTCAGCACCCGTCCCGATCTGGTGGGCGAGGATCTGGCGACGCAGCTGCGGGTGTTGCAGGACAAGCTGCCGCCATTTCCGGTGGATGTGGCCAAGCAGTCGATCGAACAGGAACTGGGTCAGCCGGTCGAGGCGCTGTTTGACGTCTTCAGCCCGCCCGTGGCTGCCGCGTCGATTGCACAGGTTCACAAGGCGCGGCTGCGCGCGGATGGCACGGACGTGGCCGTCAAGGTGCTGCGTCCCGGTATCGAACGGGCGTTTCAACGCGATATCGACGCCTTCTATTTTGCCGCAAGGATGATCGAAGTGCTTGCCCCCGGTGCGCGGCGGTTACGCCCCACGGATGTGATTGCACATTTCGAAGGGGTGGTGATGGGCGAGCTCGATCTGCGGCTCGAGGCGGCCTCGGCTTCGGAATTTGCTGCAAATACAAGTGGCGATGCAGGGTTTATGCTGCCGCAGGTGAAATGGGAGCTGTCGTCGCGCCGGGTGATGACGTTGGGCTGGGCCGATGGCGTGCCGCTGGGGGACAATGCCGCACTGGATGCGGCCGGGCATGATCGCGCGGAATTGGCGATGCGCGTGTTGCAGCTGTTCCTGAGCCACGCACTGCGCGACGGTTACTTTCACGCCGATATGCATCAGGGCAACCTCAAGGTGGCGTCCAACGGAGATATCATCGCCTATGATTTCGGGATCATGGGCCATATCGACGAATATACGCGGCGGGTCTATGCCGAGATTCTCTATGGATTCATCAAGCGCAATTACCGGCGCGTCGCCGAAGTGCATTTCGAGGCGGGCTATGTGCCCGCCGACCGCGATGTCGATGCCTTTGCCCGCGCTCTGCGCGCCGTGGGCGAGCCGATCTTCGGGATGGATGCCAGCAAGATCTCGATGGGCAGTCTGCTGAGCTATCTCTTTGAAGTGACAGAGCGTTTCGGGATGGAAACGCGCATGGAACTGATTTTGTTGCAACGCACCATGGTGGTGGTCGAAGGCGTGGCGCGCAGTCTTGACCCACAGATCAACATCTGGCAGGTGGCGCGGCCTGTGGTCGAGAATTACATCAAGGGGTCGATCGGTCCGCGCGCATTGCTGCGCGATCTGGGGCGGATGGCCACCGTCCTGTCGCGGTTCGGCCCGCGCTTGCCGGGATTGCTGGAGGAGGCAATCATCAGACAGTCCGAGCCGCAACAGCCCCCGCCGCGCCCGGATTGGGCCACACGTCTGGCATGGGTCGGGTTTGGGGCCGGTGCGGGCGTGGTTGCAATGCTTCTTCTGATCCTCAATCTGTAATGCGAGCTAGAGCCTTAGATCTTTCGTTGAAACACTGACTGGCCTTACCATTCTGGACGTGGAGCCGGGTTGCGGCCCATCAGCTGCCAGCAGGTCGCAGACCAAGGATCTGGTTGGCGCGAACGATCTCGCCATTCTCCAGCACCACCACCGTCTCGCCGGCCTCGAGGCGGGCCTCGGTTATGCGACCGTGGACCTCGACGTCTTGCCGTGCGAAGATGTCACCCTGCGCAAGGGACTGGGCGGAAATCTGGTAGATGCCCTCGGGCAGAGGCAGGCCGGTCGCATCAAGACCGGTCCATTCGACACGTCCGGATCTTGGCGGAATAGGCTGGGTTTGAACGATGTCACCTTGCGCGTTGGTAATCACCAACTGCGCCGCATCGGCCAGCGGGTCAATGGTCGCGGTCAAGGTCACGGGCTGGCCGTGAAAGGCGACCGGGGTCTGGGCGCGCGCCTCTAGGCCGATCCAGCCCGAGAGTTGCCCCAGTCCAAGCGTCGTGATCCGCGTGCCGAGATCACTCAGCAGGTCGTTGGTGCGCACCTGCTGCTCAACGGTGGAAAAGGTCGCAAGCTGAACCGCGAAATCGGACGATTCAACCGGATTCAGCGGATCCTGATTGCGCATCTGGGTGGTCAACATCTTGAGGAATGTTTCAAAGTCGGAGTTGAGCACGCCGGTTTTTCGAGGCAAAACCGTGTTTGAGGGTGCGGCCTGAGTTGTGCCGGTGACAGGCCGTTGCGGGGCGATTGAAGATTCCATCATGTAATCCTTACTAGAGCCGGAGATCGAGCCGATCCGAGATCACTTGCCCGGCGAGGTTCGGCGACGGGACGGACGCAACATGGAAGGGCGTGTCTCCCTTCTCTCGTGGCTCTGGACGGGAAGCTGGGGCGTTGTCGGACGAAGATTGCCCGCCGCCAAACGAAAACTCGGCATGATGATAGCCGATCTTCTGAAACTCCTGAGCGAGGGTTTCGATATGTCTGCGCATGAGATCAAGGGTTTCGGGACGTTCGGCGACGACTGACATGTTGACCATCCCCTCGGTCGAGGTGATGTGGATGCGCACATGACCAAGCTCTTCCGGGTTGAGCAGAAGCAGAACCGGTCTGTCTGGCTGTCCGTTCTGGGCGGCGGTGGCAAGCTGAATCGCCATATGGCGCGGCATGTCAGGGTGGAGCACCGCAGGGTTGCGCATCTGGCGGCTGGCAAGGGTGTCATCCCCCCGAAGGTCAAAGCGAACGGTGGCGGTATCTGTTTCAAGGCGTGCATCAAGCGTGTTCGCCGCCGCTTTGTCGAGGGGTCGAAGCAAAGGGTCAGATGACGATAACGGGGCAACGGATGGCAAAACCGGGGCCACCGCTTGCGCCGGGCCAGTGGCATTCACGCCCGATGTCTGGACAGCCGGCGGGGTTCCCCCGTCTTGACGCTTGCGCATGCTGTCACTGGTTGGTGCTCCTGCGGGTGATGGCTGTGCTGGGCTGATTCCGAGAATTTCGGCTTGACTGTCTGTCAAGGCACCGTCGCCGGAGGGGACCGCCTGTGCCTCTGATGCCGTCGATAGGTTCGTTGCGGCTCTCTCACTTTCAGGAATGGCGCCCGGAGCGAAGGCGAACCTTCCCAAGCCTGCATGGTCTGTCTCGATTCCCTTGGCTCGGTCGCCGCCGAATTGATCTGCCGAGCGCGCAGAGGTGGCCTGCCGAGGTGAAAGCAGATGGTCTGCGACAGGCATTGCGATGTCCTGATCGCTGGCCTCATGCGTCTTGCTCGCGGTTTGACCGTCTGGCCGCAAAATTTCTTCGCGCGCAGTGGTTGCGCCAAGGTCGGGTGGAAAAACCGTTTCGGGTGATCGCTCGGAAGGCTCGGCGGAGTGCTCCGGGAGTCTGACGCCAGGGAAAGGAAGCGTATCATTGCTCTCCGAGAGAGCCAGATCGCCGTCTTTCTCTATGGTCGGATCGTCGGGCGATCTCGGCTCGTCCCTGTGCACCTGCCCGAGTCCGTCGCGTTCCGTCGAGGATCGGGTGTCACCCTGCATGATTTCGACGAAATCCGATGCCATCCCAGCATCGGGTCCACGATCAGGACGTCGCGAAGAGTCACCGACCGCGTTCTCACGGCTGGAGATGAAGGGCCGGGCAATCAATGACGTGCTTGCGGAAACAGGGGCTGACAACATTCACAGGCTCCAACCTTTTTGCTGAGTCCATATTGCTGGAATCTAGTTACCGCTTCTTTACCGCTTTCAGGTTTCATGATGCTCAGTTCTTTCAATTCGAGGTAATGCGGTGACCGATTCTTTACCTATTCTCCCAAAACCGGGCCCGCAGACCCTGAGCCCACGCCAGGTGGCGCTGCGAGAGGCTGCCCAAGGTCTTGAGATCAGCTTTCTGTCCGAGATGCTTAAATCCGCCCGCTTTGGTGAGCAGGACAATTCCTTTAGCGGCAGTAGCGGCGAGGACCAGTTCGCGTCATTCCAGCGCGATGCCCTGGCCCGAGACATGGTGCGTGCCGGCGGGATTGGGCTGACCGAGATCATCCTGAAATCACTCATGGAGAAGAGCAATGACGCCTGACGCCGGGAAGCAGATCATCCATCGCCTCGACACCCTTCTGGAAAGCGAGCGCGAGGCTCTCTTGCAGGGGGATCTGCGCCAGATCGCGACGCTGGTCGCATCGAAGGAGGCGCTGATTGATGATCTCAATGGTAGAGCCGATGCCTCGACCGGCGATCTTGCCGCCATTCAAGCAAAGGTCCTGCGCAATCAGGCGCTTCTCGACGGCGCGCTTCAGGGTATCCGGAATGTTGCGGCGCGCTTGGCGGCGTTTCGGCAGGTGCGTCGTGCAATGGAAACCTATGATCGGGAGGGCCAAAAGCGCACCATCCCGGGCGTGGTCGAACGCAGGGTCGAGAAGCGGGCGTGAGTGCATTTAGCTCAAATACCAGGCTTTTTCGGAGATGTGCTTAGCATTCCATTAGGAGTTGGCGGTTCATGGTCTGCAAGCGTCCGGGTCGGATGGCGCAGCGGCAAAGGCATCGCTTGCTGCATAGGTCAGAAGGACTGTTGATGCCGCTTTCGAAGGTAGGGAAGCGGTGTGTGTAACCGGCGGAAACCGCCAAACCAAAAGGAAAATGCCATGTCCAGCATTCTGACAAACAACAGCGCCATGGTGGCCCTGCAAACACTCAAATCCGTCAACTCAAATCTCGCCAAGACTCAGGATATGATCTCGACCGGCAAATCCGTCGCGACGGCAAAGGATAACTCGGCCATTTTTGCCATCTCCAAGATCATGGAATCAGATGTCGCCGGCTTCAAGGCGGTCTCCGACTCTCTCTCTCTGGGTGAATCTACGGTCGCCGTCGCATCCGCAGGAGCGGAGCAGATCACCAACCTCCTGAACCAAGTGAAGCAGAAGGTCGTGGCCGCGACCGGCGGCAATGTGGACCACACGAAGCTGACAGATGATGTCAATTCTCTCAAAGAGCAAATCGGCTCGATCATTCGAGGATCGCAGTTCAACGGAAGCAACCTGCTTGACACCGCTGGCAGCGATCTCGCTGTTTTGTCCTCGATTGACCGGGATTCGTCGAATGCCGTGACTTCCTCGACGATTACTGTGAAGTCGGTGGACCTGGAAGCTGGGCTGCTGGGGGGGGCAACGGCTGTTGCTGCCAATGCGCCGATCACGGCAGCAGACATCCTTGGTGATGTTGACGTCTCCAGTGCAGCTGCTGCTGCCACCTCGGTGGCGGCGCTCGAGGTTCACATCCAGACCGCTGTTGATGCTGCTGCTCAACTGGGCGCATCGGGAAAGCGGCTCTCTGATCAGAGCGGATTTGTTGGCAAGGTCACTGATGCGATCAAATCCGGCATCGGTGCCTTGGTTGATACCGATCTGGAAGAAGCATCGGCTCGGTTGCAGGCTCTTCAGGTCCAGCAGCAATTGGCTACACAGTCGTTGTCGATCGCAAACCAGGCACCGCAATCGATCCTGGCGCTGTTCAGGTAAGCCGATCCGGATCCGGGGGCGTCAGGATGGCGCCCCCAATCGTCGGTTTCCAGCCCCTGAGCAAGAATATCGAACACCGAGAGAAGGATATGCTGTGAATGCCATTCAACGGGCACAAGATGCCTATCGCCAACAGACACAGGCTATCCGCACCGAACGCGGCATCGAATATGATGCCTTCGCAAGGATCACGCACAGGTTGAAGGTTGCAGGATCGTTCGGGCCGGGTGGCTTTCGTGAAATGGTGGCGGCGCTTCACGCCAATCGTCGCCTCTGGACGGTCCTCGCGACCGATGTGGCAGACAAGAACAATTCCTTGCCGCCAGATGTGAGGGCACGGATCATTTACCTGGCCGAGTTCACGCGCCTTCAGAGCAGCAAAGTGCTTCGGGGTGAGGCGACGGTCAATGTATTGGTCGAAATCAACAGTGCCATCATGCGCGGCCTGGGTGGCCAGAGGAACATCGCATGACCGGGCTGGTTCTGAAACTGAGCCCGCGGGAGCGTGTCTTGATCAATGGTGCGGTGGTCGAGAATGGTGACCGGCGCTCACGCTTGTCGATTATGACGCCCAACGCGAAGATTCTGCGGCTGCGAGACGCCATCCACCCCGAGGAGGCCGATACGCCTGTGCGGAGCGTCTGCTACGCAACGCAACTCGTTCTGTCCGGGGATCGCAGTCCGGATGAGCTTCGCCAGCATCTTCTGCGCCGGATCGAAGAGCTGAGTCAGGTGCTGCGGGATCCTGACAGCCGGGCACATCTTGCACAAGCAACAGCAGCGCTGCTGGCCAATGATCACTACAGATGTCTCAAGTCCCTGCGCGCGCTGCTGCCGCGCGAGGATCGGCTTCTGGCGCACCGCAAGTCATGAACTTTCAGCCGGTTGTCCCTGTTGGTGGCCTTGCGGGCTGGGTGTTGTTGAACAAAACGATCGAACGTCAGACGGTGCTGTTCGACAGCTCCCCCTCGATTCTGCGCGATACGGACTATTTCGAGAGTAATATCCAAAAGGTCAGGACAGCCGAGGAACTGGTATCTGATCGTCGCTTGTTGCGTGTGGCGCTCGGTGCGTTCGGGCTGGCGGAAGATATCAACAGCAGAGCCCTGATCCGCAAGGTTCTTGAAGATGGGGTTGACCGCGACTCTGCCTTGGCAAACCGGCTGACGGATCGTCGATACCGGCAATTGGCAGAAACGTTTGGCTTTGCGGAAACGTCAACACCACGCACGCAACGCGCGGGATTCGGCAAGGAGATTGCCCAGAAATATCGTCGCCAGGAATTTGAAGTGGCCGTCGGCCAAACCAATCAGGCGCTGCGGCTCGCAATGAATGCACAACGGGATCTGAGTGAAATCGGCGCTGAGGATGTTGGTCCCAACACGAAATGGCTTCGGATTCTTGGGACACCACCTTTGCGCCGCGTCTTTGAGACGGCGCTTGGGCTGCCGCAAAGTTTTGCACAACTCGATCTCGATCGTCAGTTCGAGACCCTGAAAACACGTGCCGCGCGTCACCTTGAAGTTTCCGACCCGGCGCAGCTTGCCGACCCGATCATACAGGACAAACTGGTTCGCAGATTTCTGTTGCAGGACCAGATTAACAGCTTTGCAATCCAGTCTTCGCAGGCTATCGCCTTGAGCCTTTTGCAAGCGGCTCCGCGCGCCTTTTGAGGGATCTGCTTGGCCGTGAAATGGATTTGACGTGGGATCAGGATGTGAACGTTCATTCTCCTCCCCTGTCCTGTCGAGGTCAACATATGCAGCCCGCTGAAGGCCAGAGAGCCTTAGAGCGCGCGGGCGAGCGGATGTCCGTTTGGGGAACCGGCCCCCCCCGCGCGCCGCAAAATGACGCCCAAACGTGCGAAACTGTTTTGGGTCGATATGGATTCGATTGTCGCAAGAAACCCGTCAAGCTCTGGCCATATCCGGATTGCCTGATCCAGTTCGGCATCGCTTCCATCGGTGTAAAGCCCTGCCTTGATCATCGTCTCGGATCTGGCATAGAGCGCAAGCAGCCTGCGGACGTTGGCGATCAACTGGTTTTCCGAGTCGGTTGCCGCGCCAGGCAGGCTTCGCGAGACCGAACGCAACAGGTCGATGGCTGGATAACGCCCGCGCTCGGCAATCTGGCGATCGAGCACCACATGCCCATCGAGCACGCCGCGCAGTATGTCTGCTACAGGTTCGTCCATGTCAGATCCCGCGACCAGAACGGTGAGAATCGCGGTGATGTCGCCGGCATTGCCTTCACCAGGCCCGGCGCGTTCACAAAGTGACATTATCATTTGTGCGGTCGAAGCGGGAAATCCTCGCAGGACCGGCATCTCTCCGATAGCAGTTGCCACTTCGCGATGCGCTTCGGCAAACCGAGTAATCGAATCGGCCAGGAACAAAACCTGAAGCCCCTGATCGCGAAAGTATTCTGCCACCACCATAGCCGTCCAGGCGCAGCGGCGCCTGATCATTGGGGAGCGATCCGAGGTTGCCGTGACGATCACCGCGCGTTTCATCCCATCTGGCCCAAGCACGTTCTCGACGAAGTCGCGCAATTCACGTCCACGTTCTCCGATCAGCGCAATCACAACGACATCTGCCGCCATGTGTCGGGCGAGATGACCGAGCAACATGGATTTGCCAACGCCGGACCCCGCGAACAGGCCCAGACGTTGACCGCGAACGATTGGCAGCACTGTGTTGAACGCCGCCATTCCCGTCTCAAGTCGCGGCCCCAGAGCGCGTCTGCGGGCCGGAGCCGGCGGGTCTGCTTGCAATGGACGCGTCGTCGCGCCGCGCAGCAGAGGACGGCCATCGAGCGGTGCGCCAAAGGGATCGATCACCCGTCCGATCCAATTCTGCGACGGTGCGATCTGCGAGGCATCAAACAACAAGACGCGATCCCCGAGCGCCAGGCCCTCCGGGCTGTGATCCAGCATGACCAGAATCGATGCGAGGTCCATTTGCAGGACCTCTCCGGTCACGTCTTCCTTGGCCCGAGTCCGGACCCTTACGCGATCCCCCAGTCGTGCGACGGCTGACAGGCCAATGACCCGAAGCGTGTTGCCAAGAACGGCCGAGACCCGCCCGACAGGCCGTAGCGCGTGCAGCGACGAGATCTCGGCTTTCAAGCCACCCAAGCCATTTCTTTCCATCGCAGCCTCCAATCATCTCCTGACAACAATTTCTAAAGGAATCAGAGTTAAGCCTTGATTGAAGCTGATCGAGGGAGAAGCCCCGATGTTTGAAAAACTGGAAATTTTTCGCATGGCGCAGGCCATGGCCATGCATGCAGGTGCACGTCAATCCGTTGTGGCTCAGAACATGGCAAACGCGGATACGCCGGGATACCGGGCGCAAGACATCGAGTCGTTCCAAACTTTCTATCAGACTCACTCTGCATCCCATAGCACGCATACCACACGGACCGGACATCTCTTGGATGACAGGACGCAGCCCGGCCTTGTCTTGATCGATGATCCGATTGCGGTTGCTGATCCCAACGGGAATTCCGTGTCGCTCGAATCAGAGATGCTCAAGGCGGTCGATATCAAAAACCAACATGATCGTGCTCTGGCGATCTACAAATCGTCTCTTGACGTTTTGCGCCTTGTCGTCAGCCGTCGGTAGGAGGCACCAGAAATGAACGAATTTTCAAACGCCCTTTCCGTTTCCGCCAGTGGACTTCGGGCGCAGGCGCAGCGTTTGCGGCATCTGTCCGAGAATATCGCGAATGTCGACACACCAGGCTATCGCCGCAAAACGGTATCCTTCGAAACCGATATCGGAGGTGCAGAGCATAACGGCGAAGTAAGCACCGGGCGGGTCAGTCTGGACCCACGTGCACCAGAGCGAATCTATGATCCGAGTCATCCCCTCGCTGATCAAACCGGATATCATGATGGATCAAATGTCGATCTGATGATCGAGATCGCGGACGCGCGCGAAGCGCAACGCAGCTATGAGGCAAATCTGAAAATGTTCGATCAGGCGCGGCAAATGTCGGCGAGCCTGATGGATCTGTTACGTCGATAAGGAGTTCCAGAATGGATATCACCTCTTTTCACGCTGCACAGAAATATGCAGCATCCCGCCCTGCGACCGAACCTGCCCCCGGTCCGGGCGGGGCGTTTCAAAACCTTGCCCGTGACTTTGCCGCCACTCTGAGGGAGGGCGAGAAGGTTGCAAAGGCTGCCATGACCGGTTCTGCGGATCCGCACGCTCTGGTTCAGGCATTGGCACAAACCGAGTTGGCCGTCGAGACCGCCGTTACCGTTCGTGACCGGGTAGTTGAGGCCTACCAGGAAATCCTGCGCATGCCGGTCTGACCCGATGCTGGATGAAGTCATATTCTTTGACACGCTGCGCGAAGGGCTTTGGATTTCGGTGATCATTGCCTTTCCGATCCTGACCGTCGCGCTGCTGGCCGGGCTTGTGGTGGGGCTCTTTCAGGCACTCACTTCAATCCAGGAAATGACCCTGACCTTTGTGCCAAAACTGGGGGCGATTGTTGTCGTGTTCTGGTTGAGCATGGGCTTCATGACCGAGACATTGGTGACATTCTTTCAGAACCGGCTGGTGCCGTTGATAACAGGAGGCTGAGATGGAAGCCGCAGGTTACACAACCCTGAGTCGCCAATCGGGACTCTTGAGAGAAATGCAGATGGTGGCCAACAACATCGCCAACGCTGCCACCACAGGCTATCGGCAGGAAGGCTTGATCTTTTCCGAATTTGTCAAGACTCTGGAGGCTGGTGAATCGCTCTCCATGGCACGGGCCAACACACGCAATACCTCGATGATGCAGGGGCCGCTGACCCAAACCGGTGGCGCGCTCGACATGGCGATCGAAGGCGAGGGGTTTTTTCTGATCGAGACGCCTGCAGGAGAGCGATTGACCCGGGCCGGCAGTTTTTCACTTTCCGCCGAGGGCGATCTTGTCACCAATGATGGATTTCGAGTGCTCGATTCCGGCGGCGCGCCGATTTTCGTACCGCCTGATTCCAGCGATCTTGGCCTCTCAGCCGATGGGACGCTGAGCAGTCAGGGGCGCCCGCTGGCGCAGATCGGGTTGGTCCAGCCCGCTGCGCGGACCGATCTGTTGCGTGAGGACGGGGTGATGTTTCGTGCCCCGGGCGGTGTCGAGCCCGTTGAGAACCCGCGTATTCTTCAGGGCTTCCTCGAGGGTGCAAATGTCGATCCGATCAGCGAGATCGCCCGCATGATCGAGGTGCAGCGCGCCTATGAACTGGGTCAGAGATTTCTCGATGCCGAGAATGAGCGCGTGATGACCGCGCTTGATACCTTCACCCGATAACGCAGAGGAGAGCGCAATGCGAGCCCTTCAGATTGCCGCCACCGGAATGGCGGCCCAACAGATGCGAGTAGAGACAATTTCGAACAACCTCGCAAATATGTCGACCACCGGCTACAATGCCCGGCGTGCCGAGTTTGCCGATCTGCATTACCAGCAACTGACCCGGGCTGGAACGATCACCTCGGCTGATGGCACGGTGCTGCCGACCGGCGTGCAACTTGGTCTTGGGGTGCGGCCTGCGGCAGTTTCTGTCCATCTGGCACAAGGGTCGCTGACCGAAACCAACGGTGATCTCGACCTTGCAATCGAGGGAAACGGCTATCTCGAAGTGACGCTGCCCTCGGGTCAGTCCGCCTATACCCGTGACGGCGCACTGAAACGATCCTCCGAGGGGCTGATCGTGACCTCGGACGGCTTTCCGGTCGCTCCCGAGATCACCATTCCCGAAGATGCCCGAAGTCTCAGCATCAATGCCGAGGGTGAGATCTTTGTCTTCTTTCAGGACACCGCCGAGGCGCAATCCATCGGACAGCTGAACCTTGCCGGGTTTACCAACCCCAAGGGGCTGGAGGCCATTGGAAGCAATCTGTTTGCTGAGACAGAAGCGTCTGGCCCGGCCAATGTGACCACGGCAGGGCAGGACGGCCTCGGAAGGTTACGGCAAGGTTATCTCGAGAACAGTTCAGTCGACCCGGTGCGTGAGATCACCGAACTGATCGAGGCGCAACGCGGGTATGAGCTCAATGCCAAGGTCATCACCGCAGCAGATCAAATGCTCAGTGCGACCACACAGGTTCGCTGATGAAATGGCCCGCCTTCATCCTTGTGTTCCTCGCGCCGCTTCCCGCTTGGGCGGACATGATCGTCGCGGCTCGCAAGATCCGCGCGCAGGAGATCCTGACCGCCGAGGATCTCCTGCTCAAACCCGACAGCGGTCCCGGTGATGTGTCTTTGCAAGATCTCATCGGCAAGGAGGCATTGATCGCTCTTTATCCGGGTCGTCCGGTCAGCGATGCAGATGTCGGACCACCTGCTCTGGTCGACCGAAATCAGATCGTGCCGCTGGTCTATGCGCGTGATGGGCTTTTGATCGTGACCGAGGGCCGGGCTCTCGTTCGGGCCGGGGCGGGCGAGTATGTCCGGGTCATGAATCTGGCGTCCCGCGCGACCATAACGGGCCGGGTGACATCCGACGGTCAAATACTTGTATCGCAATGACGGGAGGGATGGGCATGAGATCGGCGCATATGACAGTCGGTCTGATCCTGGCGCTTTGTGCATGTGGCAGGATGGATCATATCGGGAGGCCACCGTCCTTCACGCCGACGGTGAACTCAACCGAACAACTTGCCATGCTCGATCCTGGCTTGCCGCTGACCACGCAGTTGAATACGCCGCTGACCCGAGCGTCGCTCTGGAGCGGTGGTCAACACTCGCTTTTGGGGGATCGGCGCGCGGCGCGGCGCGGCGATATCCTGACTGTTGTGATCGAGATTGATGAAGGGGCGCAGATTTCAAACTCCACGTCTCGTTCGCGTACGGGATCCGAGAATCTGTCAATTCCGGATCTGTTTGGCCTGCCGCAGCGGCTCAACCAGAAACTGCCGGATGGGGCCAGTCTGGATCCTGCTGTCGATCTCAATTCCAGCAGCCGGTCCGGGGGCGACGGATCGGTCAGCCGCAGCGAGGTGCTGACCCTGCGTGTCGCCGCAACCGTTTTGCAGGTATTGCCCAACGGGGTGCTGGAAATCGAGGGCTCACAAGAGGTGCGGGTGAACTTTGAATTGCGTGAATTGCTGGTCAACGGCTTCGTTCGGCCCGAGGATATCTCGCGACAGAACGAGATTACCTATGACAAGATTGCGGCGGCGCGGATCTCCTATGGTGGTCGCGGTCAGATCACGGATGTCCAGCAGCCCCGAATAGGCCAGCAAGTGCTCGATGCTATCCTGCCCTTCTGACTTTGATCAAGAGCGAGAAACCGATGATCAGAATTCTGCTTCCGGTTCTTTTGTTGATTTTGGGTATTGCCGGAGGGGTAGGTGCCGGCCTGATGCAGAGACCCGAAGCTGAGACACAGATCAAAGAACCGTCTGATGGTGCAGCGGAGGCAGATCTCACCGCAGGCCAGCACAGCGTGTCCCATGACAGCCATGCCACCGCGGAGGCTCCGGAATATGTCAAATTTAACAATCAATTCGTCGTCCCGGTTGTCACCCGGGATCTGATCAGTGCCATGATCGTGTTGTCGTTGTCCGTCGAAATTGTGCCGGGCACGTCCCAGACGATTTATGACCGAGAGCCGAAATTGCGCGATGCCTTCCTGCAGGTGCTCTTTGATCATGCAAACATGGGTGGCTTCGAGGGGGCGTTTACGAATGCCGGTAACATGGACGTGTTGCGCAAGTCATTGACCGATGTGGCGCGCAGGGTGGTGGGTGACATGGCCTTAAGTGTTCTGATCACGGACATCGCCCGTCAGGATGTCTGAGGCGCAGCGCACCTGTGAGGGGCCGTTTGTTCGGCGCAGAATCGCAAGTTCTGCGAGATCACGCTCCTGCCGGGATCGCGTATTGAGCCGGTCTTGGTCCATGTCCAAGGCCCTTAGCTTCAAAGCCGCCTGGTGCTTGCCAAAGGCCCGACGAAGCCCTTGCATCATGTGACCTTTGCGGGCCAAGACCCGCGCCAACTGCATTTGCAGATCTGCCCTGTTGCGACCGAGCCATGCAAGCCAGAGCAGATCCGCCCCGATTTCACGCACCCCGTGCATTTCGGTTTCGGAGAGGTGTTGACTGGCCTGTCGTTGCGCGTCGAGTGCGGTCAGATTGGCGCGTAGATGGGCTTCTTGCTGGAGCACGTTCCGCAGTTTCATGCGCTCTCTCTGATACAGGGCATCAGTCAACGCGGTGAGATCGGGTGAGGAATTTCGACTCATCCAAAATGCCTTGCCTTGCGACGCAGGGCATCGGCAAACCGGATAGCGGCGGCAACGGCGCGGTACTGTGCCGTGTCGATCTCTTGGCCGATTTCGGTGCCGGCATGAAGTGCGCGTGCCGTTGGCGGATCGCGGTGCACTGGAACGCCATGCTCAAAGGCCAGATCGCGGATGGCGAGCGCCATGTGGTCCATGCCCTTGGCCACGCAAATCGGGGCGGAACCCGGCTTGCGGCTCCATTTCAGGGCGACTGCATAATGGGTCGGGTTCACAATCACCACGTCAGCCCCCGGAACTGCTGCCATCATTTGTTGTGCGGCAATCTGCATGCCACGCTGACGGCGTTGTTGCTTCATATGCGGATCGCCCTCGTTCTGCTTGTGCTCGTCGCGGATTTCCTTGTGCGACATGCGATGACGTCGCAGATGGTCGAGACGCTGCCAGAGAAAATCAACCGCGCCGACACTCAGGGCGATCATCAGCACCACGAACAGGAACTCGACGAGCATCTCGGCCATAAGGGCCGCGATGGCACGCGGTTCCGAATGCAGAGCGCCGGCCATATCGGACAGGCGATAATTCAGGAATCCACCCAGCAGAAAGCCATAGAGCAAGAGCTTGACCAAGCTCTTGGCAAACTCGAAGAGACCCGAAGGGCCGTATTTGTTCTTGGCGTTCTGAACCAGACTGAGGCGAGAGAATTTTGGTGCGAGCTTTTCTGGAGCAACCACAAGACTTTGTTGAGCAATCACCGACAGCAAGGCGCCGACCGCGGGGATCAGAAACCACGTTGCCAGCCCAAGCATCATCGCAGCCAAGAATCCGCCAAGCGCGGGTCCGCTGGCGCCGTCGTCAAAGATCAGATCGGCGAGGCGTTCAGGTTGGTCGATCAGTTCCATCATGGCCGAGCCGATCTGGTCGAGAGATCCGGCGCCGGTGGCGAGCGCGGCCAGCAGCAATCCGGCGTAAGAACCTGCCGTATTGAGATCTGCAGATCGCGCCAACTCTCCTTTCTTGCGGGCCTCATCGAGCTTGTGTTGTGTGGCCTCGTGGGATTTTTCGCCATCGTCATCCGTGTCAGCCATCAGCGTCCTCCGAACGGGTTGAGAAGGAAGGTCTGTAGGGCCTCGACCCAGATGCCGATCATCGTCGGTGCGAGCAGCATCAACAGGAAGAGCGCGGCGCCGGTAATGGCCGGGGCGCCAACAAAGACGACCATCAATTGCGGCATGGCGCGATTGATAATCCCGAGCGTCAGATTGTAGAGGATCGAAACGATGACAAACGGCGCGGCGAGCGTGTAAGCAAACCCGAAGCTCTCGGCAACCTGTGCAACGCCCCATTGTGTGATGATTGCCGCTTCGGGCATGCGCGCAACCGGAAAGACCCGGTAGCTCAGCACCGCCATCTCCACCAGGCGAACATGCAGACCCAACATCATCGCGAACGCCACCGCGCCGAAAACCAGAAGATGGCCCATGGCGGGCAGAGGGGTTGCACCTGCGCTGCCAAGGATCTGCGACAATGAGGTAGATTGAGCGGCAATCGAACCGGCGGTTTGCAGCGCCAGAAGAAAGAGCCGCGTGGCGATGCCCAGAATGATGCCAATCGTCGATTCTGTGAAGATAAGCCAGACGAGGGTTACAGGCGCCCCCATTGCGCCGTGAATGTCGGGTGCAATGGCCGGCGCAATGATCGCGGTCATGGCAAGGGCCAGTGCCAGCTTGATGCGCACTGGCACGGATTGTTCGCCGAAGCCCGGGAACAGTGCGATCACAGGACCAACTCGCAGGAAAACGGCAAGGTGCAGCCACAAGATGCCCGACGAAAGATCGAAAGCCTCTGCTAGATCGGTCACGCCGGTACGACCCCGACAAGCGACGGCCGGGCGTCTATGCCGATTTCCTCAAAGGACAGAACCGGCGCGGTGATGTTTCTGGCCGACAGGACCGTTCGGAGAAATCTGCGACGCAACGTAGAGGTGATGATCGCGGGTGAAAGGCCCTGTTCGCTGGCGCGCCGGACCTGCTCGGCCACAGCACTGGTGAGCGTATTGAAGAGCTCGGGGGGCAAGGCCACGTCGATGCGCCCGCGGTCGCCATCGATCTGATGCGTCGCAAACGTTTCCTCCCAGTCGGGTGCCAGTTGAATGAGTGGCAGCGTGCCGTCCGCGCGCTGCAACGCGGCAACGAGTTGAAAACCCAACCTCTGGCGGACATGCTCGCAGATCACTTCAGGGTGGCTTTGGCCGTGACGGCCTTCGGCGGTGGCTTCGAGGATCAGCGGAAGGTTGCGGATCGAAACCTGTTCGGCCAGCAGCAGGCGCAGGATTGCGTGCAGAAGATCCGGAGGAACGCGATCCGGAATCATTTCGTCCAAGAGCTTGCGGTTAGCTTCGGCTCTGGCCTTGTCGGACAGATTGACCATCTCGTCAAGCAAGCGGCGCATGGCTTTCATGGTCAGGAGGCGGCTCAGGTTGCGGCGTATCACCTCGAGCAGATGCGTCGCGAGCACCTCCGTCGGGGCCACGAGGGTCGTCCCGGACAACGCCGCCCGCTCCTGATCGGAGACAGAAATCCATCGCGCCGGCGCGCCATAGACCGGCTCTTTGACCGGCTCGCCGGGGGGAAGGTCAGAATTATGGCCCGGATCAAGCGCCAGTATGCGGTCGGGACGCAGCACGGCGCGCGCCTGTTCGACGCCTTGGATGCGGATCGAATAGGCCCCTTGTGGCATGCCGGGATCGTCCGTGAGGCGGATTTCCGGCAGAATCAGGCCGAACTGTGTGGCGACATAAGTGCGCATGTTTGCGATCCGGGCATCCAGACCAAGGCCGGGATCAAGGATCATGTTCACCAGATCTGGTGCAAATTCGATATGGATGTCGTCCAGTTCGAGAATGTCGCCAAGCGATTTTTCGGGCATTGCCAGCGGGTGATCGATGGGCTTTGCCGCGTCCGAAACCGATGGTTGCCGGGTGAAGCTTAGCCATGCAAGCCCCCCCAGGGCGAGACCGCCCAAAATGAAGGGCAAGAACGGCAAGCCGGGGACAATTGCGAAGAGGACCATCAATACGGCTACTGTGGACAGCGCCGCCGGGTGCCGCCCGAGTTGTGTCGAGATGGCCAGATCGGTTGCCCCCCGCGCCCCGCCCCGCGCCAGCAGCAAGGCCGAAGCAATCGAGATGATGACCGCCGGAATCTGCGTGACCAGGCCATCGCCCACCGTGAGAATCGTATAAGTTTCAAAGGCTTTGGCAACCGGCATGTCGTGGACGACAACCCCCATTATGAGACCCATCACTAGGTTGAGCAGGGTGATCAGGAGGCCCGCGATCGCATCGCCTTTGACAAATTTCGAGGCCCCGTCCAGCGAGCCAAAGAAGGTGGTTTCCTGTTGTTCCCGCTCGCGGCGATCCTTCGCCTCCTGATGCGTGATCGCCCCGGCTGACATGTCACTGTCAATGGCCATTTGCTTGCCAGGCATTCCGTCCAGAGCGAATCGCGCACCAACTTCGGCCATCCGGGCGGCACCTTTGTTGATCACGATGAAATTCACGATCAGGAGGACGCCAAATACGACCAGCCCGAGAAACACACTTCCGCCCATGATGAAATTGGCAAAGCCCTCTATCACGTCGCCCGCCGCATCGGTCCCGGTGTGACCTTGGCCGATAATCAGCTTGGTGGAGGAGACATTGAGCGACAGCCGCAGCATCAGCGAGGCCAGCAGGATTGTCGGAAAGGCCGAAAAATCCAGGGGCCGTTCGATGAACAGCGTGATCGTAAAGATCAGGATGGCAAGCGCGAAAGACGCCGCGAGCCCGATATCAAGGATCCAGGCCGGGACGGGGAGGATCATCATGACGATGATCGCCATCAAGGCTAGCGCGAGAAGCACCGTGGGTTGATAGAAGTCACCGATCGAAAGGGATTTCATGACTCAGGATCCGTTCATTGTCGATCCAAGCGAGATCAGAGCGCCGCGTGATAGGCGATCAAGCGGGACCAGTGAACCATTGCTGCGTTTGGCGTCGCTCTGATGCAGGAACGGAAACCCGTTGGGTTTGTCCCGTTGCGGTAGCGGGGCCCGGAGGTTTGCGAGTTCGGCGAGGGGGCCGGGCTGTTCGTTCAGGCTTTGCCGGATCCGGTCAAAACGCGCACGATACTTCTCGGCATTCTGGGGCGTGCGCGAATGATAGGCCCCTGCCGCCTTGGACCAATCACCGCTTTCCGCAAAGAGATCGGCCAGATATGTTGCGGCGTAGAGCGCATTTTCAGTGGGATCGAACATCTGGTCTATCGACCGAAATGCATGGCCGTGCCATTTGTAATTGATCTGAAAGCAGCCCACGTCGAAGCTGCGGGCCCCACGTCTAAGTTCTTTTTCAACAAAGGCTTTCGCAGCACTTTCAGTCTCGAACCAATGGCCCTTACCCTCCATGTTTACGGTCCAGGGCCAGGGCTCAAGCTTGTCACCGCGCGCGCGGCCCGTTTCCGTTCGTGTGATAGAGCGAAGAATGGATGGCGGCAGGTCAAGTTGTGCCGCAGCTAGGCGAGCTGCTGCGTCACACATCAGGGCGGGCGATGCAGTGACCGCGCACGGCAAAAAGACGGAACATGACAGCAGAAACACGATACCGATCCTGATCAGCCCGCGTGTCGCGGCGGCGGTTCTTACAGATCGTACCCTGGCAGGGCGGATGCTGACATCGTGACAATCCAGATGGCGTGTCAAACGGAACGAGAGGATCCGCGTCAAGGTTGTCTCCTGTGTTACTCGGCTTTCGGCCGATACGTCACCATGATGGCGGAAAGGTTTTTCAGATTTGATAGCTGCGGTCTCGAAGATGCTAGCCTTCGGGTATCTCTGGCATCTGCATTTCGTCCAATAACCGCCCGAATGTCTGTCGCGCGTGCATGCTCTCATCCAGCAGGAGTCGCGTTGCGGTGAGCATCCCGGGTTCCGACTGGCTTGAGGATGGGTCCGTTGAAAGCATGAGGTCGGCAACCTCGCGCAGCACCTGATCCTCTGCTTCCTGCATCTTGGACCAGTCGGCGGCCATCCAGGCGGCGTCATGCATTGCTGTCGAATCGCCGGCGGCGGCAAAGTGTTCAAAAGCCGAATCATACTCACCTGAGAGGCTTTGCGCCTTGCCACGCCGTGATTCGGCATCGGCGCCCTCGATGTTCTGCACCGCGACTGTGGCCTGTCGCGGGCGGTTCAACGCCAGCGCTATATCTGCGCGCAACAGACGTTGTTTCCGCCCATCCGGGCCAGATTCCGGTTCTTTTAGATAGGTCTCTGCCGCCTCTGCAAACCCGGCTTCCAGTAATCTTTGACTGACAGAGAGGGCGACCTCTGGTGCGAGATTCTGGGATCTTCCAGCGCGGGCCGAGAGCGTGTAACGCAGAAAATCCAGATCACTTGCGGTCGCGGTCAAATGCTTGACCAGGCGATTTCCAAGGATGACTTCATCCTCTTTTGGGAGATCCGGTCGTATCCGGTCATACTCGGAAAATGCCTGTTCAAAAGCGCCCGAAGCTGCGAGGGCTTCGACATAGGTCAGCGCCATGCGACGGCCGAGCGAAGTGCCGCGATGTTCCTGGGCAAAGGCGCCTGCAAGTTCTGCGCGATCGAAGGGGACCGGTTGACCAGTTGCGAGCCACTGCTCGATGAGTTCGATCGTAGCCTCCGCAGAGGTCGCTGTGTTGCTGTCGATCGCTGCCTGGAAACCGGCTTCGGCGATTTCTGTCTGTCCCTTGTTCTGCGCCAACTCAGCCAGAGCCAGTGTTGTGGCGGGTGGTGTCGCTTGATTGCTCCGATCGATTGCGCGCAAAATTCCGTCAGCCGTCACCCTGTGACCCGCCGCAATGAGCCTTCGCGCCAGAATCGGGCCGAGGTGTTTGCGAAGGTGGTCCGGCAGAGCGACGAAACTGCGCTGGATCAGCTGATGATCGAAGATGAGGTCATCGGGCAACCTGTCATGGCTCAGCAGGCTCCAGAGCGCGGCCGGCGTATCGCAGTCGATCTGGGTTCTCAAGAGTGATCCGTTCTCCGCCTGCCCCTCGTCGAGGATCTGGGCAAGTTCGTTCATGACCTCCGCCTGCCTGTTATCCTGGTTGACCAGGCTCAGTATTTGACGAGCCTCAAGACCGAGCCCGAAATAGAGATACAGTTGGGCGAGTCGAATAGCCTTGTTTTGGCTGATCACGTCGAACTCACCTAGCAAGTCGCCAATGAGCGGGCCGACCTGGGTCTCGAATGGCGTCTCTTGTCCCCAGGCGACAATGTCGATCCAGTTATCAGGAACGCAGACCTCGTCCTTGTTCGATTCCAGAACGGTCCTGATTTGCGAAGCGTTTTCGTCGAGAAATGCCGACCGCACACGGATGTTGTGATGTCTCGGACGGTTCGGTGCAGGAGGCATTTCTGTGCGCGCACGCTGCGTTTCGGATGGAGACGTCGTGGCAACACCTTTCGGTCTGTCGGGGCCTGGCCGTCTTCTGGGATTGGGTGTCAGGAAGCCACGACTGGCCGCATCGCCGAGTTGGCGGGTCAGAGTCGACTGCATTTCCGCAAGATCGATGTCTTTGGGCGCAAAGGGTCTGTAAGGATCACCGGGGCGCGATGGTTTCCCGAATGGGTCTGGCGCATGCAGGAAACCCGCGTCCAACGGCGGCGCCAGGAGTTTTGACGCGGGCGAGGCGTGATTTCTCACATCGGCATGTTCGATTCCACTCCCAGAGAGAGACAGAGGCCGCGGTCGTGGTCGTTGTGTCCCGGTGCGGTTCTGCTCCGGATCTGCCATGATGTCGATCACCAGCATGTTGCGGTCATTCCAGAACGTGTTGAGGCCACAATCGCAGGCAAAACTGAGGTCAAGACGGGCCTCTCCCGTGGAAGATGTGATATCGGAAAGGCGGGTGCGGGTAATCCGCTCAAAGACCTGAGTGGTGTCGAACACAAGACCGGGTGCCGCGAAAATCAAGGATACACCATGCGCTCTTGGCTCGGACCGCACTTGCGTGCGAGCAGGCAGCGTCATCACCAGCCGTGTGAAGCTATCGTGCTCGCCCGATCGAATTTGGACCGTCTGGGCGGCCGCAATCTGGGCAAGCAGACAAAGGAACGGGGCCACTACAACGCGTTTGATCATGCTGCATCCTGTCTCAAGCTCTTGAGTGCGGTTTCGAGATCGTTGAAACTCGGGCGATTGTGCAGCGGAGCGTTTTGCCGTCCTACTTCGATGCAGATGTTGGCGGTATGGTTGTGCAGATTTGCGACCAGCACCTCACGGATCAGCGTGTAGAAATGGGCATCCTCATCGACCACATCCTTGACCTTGGCGGCAAAAGGTCCGACCAACCCGTAGGATAGAAAAACCCCGAGAAAGGTTCCGACAAGGGCCCCACCGATCATCTTGCCAAGGATCTCGGGAGGCTGGTCAATCGACGCCATGGTCTTGATCACCCCCAGAACGGCAGCGACAATCCCGAGCGCGGGCAGACCGTCAGCCATGGTTTGCAAGGCGTGGCTAGAATGAAGCGCATGATGCTGGCTCGCTTCCATCCGTTTTTCGAGCACTTCCTCGACCTGATGGGGATCGTCATAGTTCATCGAAGCGGCCCGCAATGTGTCGCTGATCAGCGCAATTGCTTCCTTGTCGGCGAGGATCTTCGGGTATTTTCCAAAGATCGAGGACGCCTCAGGTTCCTCGATATGTTCTTCGATCGCAACCGGGTTCTGGCGACCAAGGCGGATGAGCTCGAACAGCAGGCATAGAAGATCGCGGTAATCGTCAGGTTTCCATTTCGCACCTTTGAAGACCTTGCCGACATCCCTTATCGTATGCTTGATCGCGGGACCGTCATTACCGATCAGGAATGCCCCGATTGCGGCACCGCCGATCATCATCAGTTCGAATGGAAGGGAATGCAGAATGATCCCGATCTTGCCGCCAGCCGCCAGATAACCGCCGAACACCATGATGAAAATGACCGCAATGCCAAGAATGCCAAACATCGTGTTCTCCGCACGAGAGTATGATTTTCACTCTGTCAGCGCCGGGTTAAGAAAGCCTGATGACGCGCGCTTTATTCGACAGGTGCATTTGCATTTCGCCCGGCCAGAATGACGCTGAACGTATGAGCTGCCTGCGGGCTCAGACCTGCCATGAGCGCAGCGGCGGACTCGGGTCGCATACGAGCCAGAAACCCGGCGGCAAAGCTGGGGTCCATTTCCTCGAAGAGGGCAGCGGCCTGTTTCGGTTTCATGTTTTCATAGACCTTGGTCAGGCGGCTCAGGTCATCTTCGGAGGCGGTCTCGGCGAGTGCGATCATCTGGCGCAACGCGTCCTCTGCGCGCGTCAGGGCCTCGAGTTTGCGGCTGACCTCCTGATCGGTGATCCGCAATGCCTGCATTCGGTCTCGTAGCGCCTTTTCCTGCACCATGAGCCGGGAATCGCGTTCCTGAAATTCCGTCAGCATGGTCTGGAAATCCTCAGGCGTCGTGCAAGTTTTGTTGGTGGTTTCATCCGGCGCGGTTGTTGTGCCGTCACCCATGGCAAGCGCAAACGCCTGCCCTGCCCCATCGCCAAACCTGATCAGCGCCGAGGCCAGCAGAAGCCCGGAGATCATGAACAAGGTTCCCCGTCTTGCCCCACGCGGTTTGGGTTTTGAGCGAACCGTGGGGATGCTCATCCTGCTGATCCTCCAAGCATGTCCTGATGTCGCTTGAACATCGGCGTCATGGTGATGTCCTGCATCCTGTCATGCTGCTCTGGCTTGTGATCACAGGTTGCTTCCGGCAGATCATGCATCGACGCCACAAGCAATTCGAGCCGTCGGGCAACATGCTCGGCGCGTTCCGTCAGGTGATCGAGTGAGACCGTCGATTCGCTCGCCGTCGTCTGTGCGGCGCGCAGGGTTTGCGTCAGATCGTCCACCTGCGCGGACAGGACCGCAACTGCTCCGCCGACACCGCTTTCCAGATCGTTGAACCGCCCCAGCCGCCGGGCGAGTATGAAACAGTAGAACCCGGCACCGATCGCTCCGGCCACAAGCAGGATATCTGCAATCATTTCCATCAAGCTCTTCCTTCAGTTTATAACGAATTCCATGATCAGCAGATCGTTGATGCGGTCTGCGCCCGTCACGATCTGCACTCTGCGCAACATCTGAGCGCGAAGACGCATGAGACCTGAGCTGTCCTCGATATCCTCGATTCTGAGGGCCCGCAGATAGGTGTTGAGCACATCGACAACACGCGGCAGCAGCCTTTCGACTTCTGCCTTGTGGCGCGGGATCACTTCGAGTTCGCCACGGAATCGGAGGTGACGCATCTGACTTCCTTGGCCCATTGATACAATCAGCGGTTCGAGGGGAACAAACGCCAGATCCGGCAGGGTTCCGACAGAGTTCCCCGCGGTGGCCGGGGGCGCGCCAGACTCATCTGATTTATATTTATTTCCAATGGGTAAAAGGTCAGACTGGACGCCATAGAAGCCTCCGGCTGCACCCAGGAGAGCCAGCACAAGACCGAGAATCAAGGATCGACCAAAGGTCTTTTTTGTAGGTGGCTCGACGGTGACATCTGTCCCTGACATGGCGTTTCTCCCAGCGGATGGCAAATGCAGCAATACCTGTGAGGAACTAACCGATTGTTAAGCCTGATCAGCGAAGGATGGGCCATCCAAGGGCAGAAGGCCACGGATCAGGAGGCAGAGACTTGCAGCAGATCTTTCAGCTCTGGCGAGCGTTCGACACCCGCCGTCGCCTTCTTGTACTGGGCGCGACGGCAGCCATGTTCTGGGCGGTTCTGGCCCTTGCCCGGATGGCTTCAGAGCCCAGCATGGCGCTGCTCTTTTCCGGTCTCGAAAGCGGTGCGGCAGGCGAAGTGGTCACTGCGCTGGAGCAGATCGGCGCACCTTATGAAGTGCGTGGGACCGCAATCTTTGTCGATGCAGCGCAACGCGATGAATTGCGTTTGACCCTCGCAGGCGAGGGACTGCCTAGCGCATCGATCAAGGGCTATGAACTGCTCGATGGGCTCTCCGGTTTCGGCACCACGTCACAGATGTTCAATGCTGCCTACTGGCGCGCAAAGGAAGGCGAACTGGCGCGAACAATCGTCTCTCACCCTGCCATCAGCGCCGCCAGAGTTCATATCTCGTCGACCGGGTCAAATCCGTTTCAGCGGAACGTGCAACAGTCTGCGTCAGTTTCGATCACTGCGGCTCGTGGCAGCATTACCCCAAAACATGCGCGCGCGTTGCAGTTTCTCGTGGCCTCCGCTGTTGCCGGTCTGGCACCGGAGAATGTCTCCGTCATTGATGCCGAGGGGGGGCTGATCGGCGCGGCAGATGAGGCTCCGAGCAACACCTCCGATGATCGGGCAGAGATGTTGCGGTCCCGAGCAGAGCGGCTCTTGTCCGCCCGTGTTGGTCCGGGCAACGCCGTTGTGGAGGTGGCTGTGGATACCGTGATGCAGACCGAATCCATCCGTGAAAGGCGCCTCGACCCCGAAGGTCGCGTCGCGATAAGCACAGACACCGAGGAACGCATCAAATCGTCGTCTGGCACAGCGGGGCCCAATGTCACCGTGGCGTCAAACCTTCCGGAAGGTGATGCAGCGCAGGGAGGCAACTCCGCGAGCAATGCAAATGAGACCCGCGAGCGCGTCAATTTCGAGGTCTCCGAGACCGAGCGCGAAATCACCCATGCCCCTGGGGCGATCAAGCGCCTGACTGTGGCCGTGTTGGTCAATGGGACGACGACGAAAAATGCCAACGGCACCACCATCTTTGAGCCTCGCTCTGATGAAGAACTTTCAGCTTTGCGGGATCTCGTTGCGTCCGCGGTCGGATTTGATGAGACACGCGGGGATGTCATCACGGTCAGAACCATGCAGTTCGAGACCCAGGCGCCCGAGGGCACACTGGCGGAAAGCAGCCTTCTTGATCGCTTGGCGTTTGATTTGATGTCTCTGATCCAGGTTGGCGTGCTCGCTCTCGTCTCGCTCATCCTTGGTCTCTTTGTAATTCGTCCGTTGATCATGCGTCCGGCTGATCCGCCCCCGGCACGCCTTGTGGCGCTCGCCCGACCTGGTGTTCAGGGTGCCCCGGCTCCGGCCTCCAACGCGCTGACCGGCGAGATCGACGATGGCGATTTTGATGCGACAGGGCTTTCTGTGATCCCCGATGAAGTGGCGGTGCACAAGCCCGAGCGAGACTCGCCGGCGCTGGAGCGCAGCACCGAGGACCCGGTCGCCCGCTTGCGCACCATGATCGGCCAAAGGCAGGAAGAAACCGTTGAAATCCTTCGCAGCTGGCTTGAAGGCGAAGAGGAGAAGGTCTGATGTCGATTGCCCATTTGCTTGATGATTTTGGGGCCTATGCGCGCGGTGATTTTCTGGCGATATCCGATGTTGCGCTCGAGGATGCGCGGCTTGAGGCCTTCGAAAAGGGATATCAGGCCGGTTGGGACGATTCGATGAAATCCCAGACTGAGGATGCGCGGCGGATCACAGCAGATCTTGCTCAGAATTTGCAGGATCTGCACTTTACCTATGAAGAGGCTTTCGCCTCCGTCCTGGCAGCGCTGAGACCGCTCTTTGAGCAGGTGACGGCCACAGTTTTGCCCCGGCTCAGCGCCGCGACACTGGGACAACGCCTGATCGAAATTCTGCATGACCTCGCCCGCAAGCATGGCCGTCAGCCAATACAGATCGTGGGCGCACCTGCCGATATCTTGGCTCTTGAGAGCATCCTGACGGATCTCGGGGACCCTTCTGTCGATTTGACGGAGGATGACACGCTGGTCAGTGGCCAGATCTATCTGCGCTTCGGTGAAGCTGAACAGCAAATTGACATGCAGGATGTGTTGCAGGGGATCGACGATGCGATCTCCGGATTCTTTGAGCAGAACAGGAGGGTCTCTGCATGACGGAAAATGTGCCGGATCAAACCCACAGTCTGGGAAGTGCTCCTAACAATCCGTTTTCATCCGTTCCGATCGAGATCACGATTTCCGTGGGCAAAGCGCGGCCCCTGATCCGTGATCTGCTGAAACTGGGCAAGGATGCAGTCTTGCCGCTCGATCGGAGAGTCGACGATGCCGTAGAGCTTTACGTTGGCGACAAGTTGATTGCCCGGGGTCAACTTGAGGAACTGGATGGGGATCAGAAAGGTCAACTTTCGGTACGGCTGACCGAAGTGGCCAATTTGCAAGACGGTCTGGAATGAGGTCGATCTTCCTTGTGGCCACGGCCGCTTTGCTCTGGGGGTGCCTTGGTGGCACGCCTGCACTGGCGCAGGAGATATCGATTTCATTCGGCGACGGAGGATCCTTGGCGGAACGCACCCTGCATCTTATCGCCCTTGTTACCTTGCTCAGTCTCGCGCCTGGACTTGCGATCATGGTTACGTGCTTTCCGTTCATCGTGACGGTTCTTTCCATCCTGCGTCAGGGGATTGGCCTGCAACAATCGCCCCCCAATATGCTGATTGTCAGTCTCTCTCTCTTTCTCACCTATTTCGTGATGGCGCCGGTCTTTGATCAGGCCTGGGCCGATGGTATCGAGCCGTTGTTGAAGGAGCAGTTGCCGCTCGACCTGGCAATGGAGCGTGCCCTTGTACCGTTCCGGGCTTTCATGGCCGGGCGAATTGACGCGGAAACATTTGCCGCCATGGCAGCGCTGCGGCCAGATTCTGCGCTGGTCCCATCCGGGCCTGATGCGCCACTTTCGGTACTGCTTCCCAGTTTCATGCTGTCCGAGATAGCCCGTGCCTTTCAAATCGGATTTCTGATCTTTCTCCCGTTTCTGATCATCGATCTCGTCGTCGCAGCGATCCTCATGTCGATGGGCATGATGATGGTGCCGCCCGCAACTGTATCTTTGCCGTTCAAGCTGGCCTTCTTTGTGATTGCCGATGGCTGGACCCTGCTTGCTGACAGTCTGGTGCGTGGTTATCTCTGATGCATGTGTTGCTGTGTCGATCGGTCTCTGAGGAGGGAACGGGCTATGGCGGTGCCTGATTGGGCACCGCCTTCAGGCTTATCCCGAATCTGTCCATGCTGCCCTTCGCGCGCAAACTTGCGCCCTGTCAGGATTAGCAGCTTTGCCCATCGAAATCTTGAGGGCGCGACACGGACCAACCGCCGTTGCTTGGGCGTCCCTTCTTGCCGTGCTTCTGCTCAACGCACCACAAATTCAGCATGCAGCGCACCCGCAGCTTTGATGCTCTTGAGGATGTCAATCATGTCGCGCGGCGCGACACCCAGCGCATTCAGTCCTGAAATGACCTCTGACAGCGAAGCGCCCGACGGAACTTCTGCAAGGGCAATTCCAGGCTCTTTGGTAATCTGGGTATTCGAACGCGGCACAACAACAGTTTCGCCGCGCGCAAACGGGTTGGGTTGCACCACGAGCGGTGCTTCCTCGATCCGGAGCGTTAGATTGCCCTGCGATACAGCAACGCGCGATATGCGCACATCTTGCCCAATCACGATCGTGCCAGACCTTTGGTCGACCACCACTCTCGCCCTTTGCTCGGGTTCGACCAGCAGGTTCTCGATTTGGCCAAGAACGTGAGCAGGTGACGTGGTGCGCATTTCCGAAACACTGAGTCGCACTGTCCCGGAGTCGAGCATGACGGCCACGCCTCCGCCGACGGCATCGTTGATCGCGTTCTCGATGCGGGATGCGGTCGTGAAATCGGGCTCGCGAAGAGCCAGACGCACGGTTTCAAGGCTGGCAAGCTCGAAATCGGCTTCACGCTCGATCCGGGCCCCAGCCGGGATGGTTCCGGCTGTGGGAACGCCCTGTACCACGCCGCCCGCTTCCCCCTTGGCGGCAACCCCGCCGGCGAGGATCGCTCCCTGCGCAACAGCGTAGATCTGACCATCCGCCGCATTGAGCGGCGTCATGATCAAGGTGCCACCCAACAGGCTTTTGGCGTCGCCAATCGCAGAAACGGTTACGTCGATCTGGCCGCCTGCGCGTGCAAAGGGCGGCAATTCAGCGGTGACGAACACAGCTGCAACATTCTTTGGTCGAAACTGCTCTCCGGACACATTGATGCCCAGGCGTTCAAGGATGTTCGACATGATCTCTTCTGTAAAGGGCGCGTTGCGGAGCCCGTCGCCCGTGCCATTGAGGCCTACGACAAGGCCGTAGCCGACAAGATCATTGCCTCGCACCCCGTCGAACTCAACCAGATCCTTGATCCGGATCGGGCTGGCATGAACAGGGACAACCGTCAGGACGAGGCTGAGAAAGCAACCTGCGAGGGCGAACTGCGCTCTCATTGCAGGAAATTCACCAGACTAAGGCGCGCGGATCGTGCGGTCAGTGTATAGAGCGTCTCGATCTGGATCTGCACCTTTTCCAGATTTGCAGCGGTTTCGAAGGGGTCAACCGACACCAGATCGTTGCGGGTTATCTGCACTGCCGTGATCTCTGCGGAAACGCGGCTTGTGGCATGATCGATTCGCGCCTCTGCAAATCCCAGATTGGAGCGCAACGCAGCAAGACCCTGCTGCCCAGCCAACAGCGATTCACCGGCACCACGCGCAAGATCGCGGCGATCCTCATCTGAAAGCAGTGCGCCCAGGTCGTCTGAAAGAGCCACCAGAGCCACGTGTTTCAATTGATTGCGCAGAACCGGATCGTCCCCTCGGATCGTCAGGGCAACAGACTCGCCAGCCCCAAGATCATAGGCCGAGAGATTCTCCGTACCACCCAGATAGATTGTAGTTTCAAAGCCACCGCCCGGGGTGTCAAAGAAGTCGTCCACCGCTGTGCGCACCGCGGCAGGGCCGTGCGCGCCATGGATTGCCACACGAAGATCACCCAACAGAGTCTCTACTGATGCGAGCGGAGCACGGTCGGTCTGTGTTCCCGAGAACAGGGCCCGCCCCGCGGCCTGGGTGTTGAGAGCCCCGATGATGGATCCCAAGGTGCCGCGTGCCTCAACCGCAAGGTTGTCCATCTGTGCGCCACCCGGAGCCGATCCGATGGTGATCGCCGTTCCTGCTAGGCCAGTCGAAAGGGTTTGAACCTGTCCAAGTGCAACCTGCATGGCGGCCGCATCCAGAGCGGCCTCTCTGGCTGCAATCTGATGGCTTCTGAGCGTGACGGAGTCATGTTCGATCTGAGAAAGCCGCAAAAGATTGCCGGACAGGTGGTCAGTGAGATTGCTGGCCTGACCGCTTGACAGTTCCTGTGTGAGACGGCCCAATTGCTGCTTGAGGTTGGTGCTTTGGCGAACCAGCGCAAAGCTCCGCGTCATGTCACCGATGGTTTGCAAGGTCATTGTCCGATCCTCAACAGGGTTTGCATCATGTCATCAATCGTCTGGATCATGCGTGCATTTGCACCAAAGGCCTGCTCGATCACGAGGAGACGCTGAAGTTCGGCATCGCTGTCCACACCGTTGGTCAGTTCCAGACTGCGCAGCTCTTGAGCCCGGCTTGATTGAAAGCCAAGCCTTTGATCTTCTGCCAATTGGGTCTGGGCGGTGATTGAGAGGACACTCGCGATATGCCCCGAAAATGCGCGCGCGGTGCCACTCGATGGGCCGGTGCCGAGACTGCGTGGTGTTTTCAAGATATCGCTCATGGCCAACAGCAACCCAGCATTTCCCACGGCGCCAGGTCCGACCGCGCCAAGACCGTCGCGCAAACGATACGGGGCACCGCCCCGGTCAGGATCAACGGCGGTGTTCAAGGCAATGCGTCCTGAAATCCCGATTTCATTTGTTGGATCAAAGAAAGTCCCTGAATCGGTAAAGAGGCCCGGATCGCCGACCCCGAGGCTGGGATCGAGGCCGGGCAACTGAAATCGCTCGATCAAGTCGCGCGCCAGGGCATCGAAGTTCGATTGTGCCTCGATTGCCAGGTCGTCGCGAATGTCGAAAAGCGCTGCTAGTTGCCCTCCTGACAGTGGACCCTTGTCCTCGCCGATACTGATGGTCTGGCCATTGATGTTCAGGCCGGACAAGAGGCCGTTGGCGGTCGTCATGTGAGGCGCAACGACTGCTGAGGTCGTAAACTCGATGCGGCTTGCACGCCCATCCAGAAGCATGGCGCCACCAGTAGTGACAAGCGCCACGGCGCCATTGGCGCGCGGCACCTCACGGAGCGGTAAAAGCGCGGATAGACCGTCGATCACTTTCTGGCGTTGATCTTCCAGCGCTGCCGACTCGCGACCGTTGATCTGTGCAGCGGTTATCTGCTTGTTGAGCGCACCGACATTCACCAGACCCCGATTGAGGCTCTCGACGGTGCGGGCAATATCACCATCAGCTTGTGTGCGCAGCTTGCTGATCTGAGCAGAGATGCCGTTTAACCCCTCTGCGAGATCCGACGCGGCGAAGGCGACAGCTTGCAGGCGGTTCGGTTCTTCTGGACGGGCGGCCGCGGTGATGAGACTGGCCTCGAAAGTAGCGAGCCGTGCCGAGAGCGATCCGGAGGTCTCGGGGGAGCCGATCACGCGTTGCAACGACGCGGCGAAGCCTGCGCGCGTCTCTGCTGCTGCACGACCGCTCTCGGCGAGGCGCCGATCGGCCAGGAGGCCCGCATCGACCTGACGTGTCACGCCTTGAACAGACACTCCCCCACCGTCGCTCCGGGCCACAAGCGTCACGTCGCGCAGCGCATAACCATCGGTCAGTACATTGGCGAGGTTGCTTGACACGATGTCGGCAAGGCGAGACGTGGCGGTCAACCCGCTCAACGCATTCGAGAGCGCTCCTGATATGGTCATTCCATGCCCCTTCTCTCACATGCGGGTGTAGCGCTCTCAGCGTTTTATGTTGGTGGTTTCCTGCAACATCTCGTCGACGGTCTGGATGACCTTGGCATTAGAGGAATAGGCCCGCTGGGTCTGGATCATCGCGGTCAGTTCACCGGCCACATCGGTCGCCGATTCCTCGCGTGCAAAGGCCACGATGTCACCGGTCGGCCCGTCACCCGCATTCCAGAGAAAGAACGATCCGCTCTCGGGCGATGGTCTGTAGGTCTGCTGGTCCAGAGCGACCAAACCGTTGGGATTGGGCAGATCGACCAGCGGCACCTGATAGATGGTGCGTGTCACCCCGGTGTCGAACAGGGCCCTGACGAAGCCATTCTCATCCACCTGCGCAGACACCATGTTGCCAACCGGCGAGCCATCCTTGGTGATGGAAAGTGGCGCGAAGCTGTTGGACAGTTGGGTAAGACCTTCCGACGTCCCGATCCGGCCAATGCCGACCTCGATCGGTCCGCCATCGACCGAGACAATCACCTGACCGGTGGCGGGATCATAGGCGCCACCCGAGAGGGCATTGACCGACAGCAAAGTGCCACCGGTGGTCCGAGCATCGTCGAAGGTCAATTGGTATTCACCGATCACCGCGCCAGCCTGAGCCGAATCCGCGAGCGTCAAGGTCCATGCGTTAGACGATCCGATGGCGGGAACCGTTGGGGTGAAGGTCACCTGAATTGTTTCGGATCGGCCAAGATTGTCAAAATACTCGACTGACAAGGATTGTGGCGCACCGCTCGCTTGGGCATCGGTTTCCGTGGCCGGAAGGTTCACCCCAAGGCTGACCGACGTCGTCGGTTCGCCTGTCAATTGATTGACGTTAATCTGGACCGGCATCAATCCTGAACTCGTGTCACGCGGAAAGGCGGGTACCGTGCCGTCGGGAGCAGCGGGCCAACCCAGCAGCACAAGACCGGATTCAGTGACCAGGCGCCCGAGGGAATCGGTACGGAAAGAGCCGGTCGAAGTCAGCAGCATTTGCGGATTACCGTTGCTGACCGCGACTTCACTCGTCTGCGCGACCGGTAGGAAGCCGCGTCCGCGCACCGCCAGATCCGTAGGGTTCGACGTGCTGACCAACGAGCCGCCCTGATCTATCAGGCGTTGGGTGGTGGCGCGTACCCCACCGGCGGAATAGCTCCCACCATTCGTTGAAAGGACCATGGACTCAAAGTCGGCTTCGACCCGGCGATAGCCAAAGGTGGCGGAGTTTGCGATGTTGTCTGAGATCGCTGCCAGACGACTTGCATTCGCGCTCAGACCCGCGACGCCTGCATTGAGAGAGGAGGAAATCGTCATGGATACACCCTTTGCTGCATCAACCAAGTCGAGGACCAGCCATAGGCGCATGGCTTTAACGGACGACTAACAGTTAGAATTTGATCTATTTCCTGCGGGAATCTGATCGCAGCAAGATCACTTCCAGACGGTTGTTTCGCAGCGCCATCGGATCGCGCGTCACGGGTGATTTGTCAGCGTGCCCCGTGACGCGGCGCATCCTCTTTCGATTCACACCGGCGTTTTCCAGCAAAAGACGTATCTGATTGGCGCGCGCCATAGAGAGATCCCAGACCGGGTTGCGCGCAAGTGTTATCGGTTGGGCGCGGATATGCCCGGCCAGAGCGATGTCGTTCTCAACGAGATCGCTGACATTTGCGATCAATGCCGCGATGTCCTGAAGCAGAGGTGTTGCTTCTGACGTCTGCGCGGCGAACATTTCTGCGCCCTCGAGATCGGAAATCTCGATCACCAATCCTTCATCGGTTACTTTGGTGAGGATATGGCGGAGCATTTCATCTGCCACCATACTGTCACCCTTCAAGGCCAGCAGGGCGTCCTCGATGGTGGCAAAGCTGTTGGCATCTTTCTGCGTCGTGGCGGTTTGAGTGTCGTCGAGCGTGAGGCCCATCTCGCCCCGTGCCTGTCTGCTTTCTGTCGTGTACAGGTCCGTGGCTCCGGTGCCATTCTGCGGTAGGGCATCCTCTGAAAACATGGTGTCGCCGCCGAAGGCTCCATCGCCGCCGCCAGAAATCCGGCTGATAGGCAAAGTCGGGCTGAAATAATCGGCGATCCCCTTGCGTTGTTGTTCTGTTGTCGCACCCAAGAGCCACATCAGCAGGAAAAATGCCATCATGGCGGTAACGAAGTCGGCGTATGCCACTTTCCAGGCACCGCCATGATGACCGCCGCCGCCAGTGACCTTTTTCCGTTTGATGATGACCGGCGTCGTATTGCTACGCGCGTCCATTTTCACCACCTTCAATCTCACCCAGTTTCACGGCTATCATGGCGGGGATTACCCGGCTCTTAACGTCTCGAATTTTAGAGACTAATCGCCATCAAGCCTGCGAAGGAAGCCACAGAATGATCGCCGGAAAGGCGACCAGCAAGGCAATCGTGACAGCATCGGCAAAGAAGAACGGCATAACGCCCCGGAACACGTCCTGCACACTGAGATCTTCTCGCACGCCGGCCACAACAAAGCAGTTGAGCCCAATGGGTGGCGTAATCAGACAGAACTCCGCCATCTTGACGACCAGAATTCCGAACCAGATCGCACACATCTGGCCATTCATGCCAAATGCACTTTCTGCGGCGCTGACCCCGATCCCGCCATTGAGCGCCATGACCGCCGGGTAAACCACCGGTAGGGTCAGAAGCAGCATTCCGATGGCATCCATGAACATGCCCAACACGGCATAGGCCAGCAGGATGCAGATCAGGATCAGCATCGGCGACATGGTGAGCGATGTTATCCAGTTGGCAAACGCATGAGGCAGATCGGCAAAACCCAGAAAGCGCACATAGATCAGCACGCCCCAGATGATGGTAAAGATCATCACGCTCAGCTTCGCGGTTTCCAAGAGCGCGTCCTTCAGATCGGGCCAGCGCATGCCGCGCCAGAGCGCCATCAGGAACACCACGAAGGCTCCGATCGCGCCGCCCTCGGTGGGTGTGCCCCAGGCGTCGCCTCCAAACGGGTTGTAGATAAAGAAAATGATGGTCACGACGACAAACACGATGGGTAATGCTGGCGGCAGGGAAACGAAACGTTCGCGCCAGCTGAAGCCCCTAACCGGTGGCCCAAAGCCCTTGATTGTCATTGCCATACCAACAATCAGCAGAGCATAGACAATGGCCGAGAAAACACCTGGAACGAACCCTGCGAGCAATAGCTTGCCGACATCCTGCTCGACGATGATCGCATAAATCACCAAGAGGGCGGAAGGTGGTATGAGGCTGGCCAGTGTGCCTGCCGCCGCCACGACTCCTGCGGCAAACCGTTTGTCATAGCCGATAGCCAACATTTCAGGGATCGCGATCCGCGCAAAAACTGCCGCGGTGGCCACGCTTGCCCCGGACACGGCGGCAAACCCTGCGGTGGCGAAAACGGTTGACACGGCCAAGCCGCCTGGCACCCATGCGATCCAGCGTTTTGCCGCCTCGAAAAGCGCCTGCGTCAGACCGGCATAATAGGCCAGATACCCGATCAGGATGAACGTTGGAATCAGGCTGAGCGCTTGTGAGCTGACCTTGGAATGCGGCACCTGTCCGGCGGTCTTGACGGCGACGGTCAAGGCCCAGAAAAACTGATCGCCATCATAGCCCTTCTTGGACCAGAAGATCCAGATCAGTCCGACCATCCCCGCCAGTGCGGCGGCAAAGGCCACCCGCATCCCCAGAAGGACAACCACCAGCATGAGGCCGGTGACGATTATTCCGATCTCGATCGGTTCCATCAGACCCGCATTTCAGTCATCGTGACCCGCCACATGCATTGCTTCGCGCGCGGCCTGGGTTGCCACATCCTCGATCAAAGGCACCGCCACCGGATTTTCGACACCGCTGGTGAACGCGCGGCCGTAGGCCCAGAGTTGCAGCATCAACCGCAGCGAAAGAACGGCAAAAGCAATCGGGGCGAGGATCTTGGCCGGCCAGATCGGAAGACTGATGTCGATCGTGCTGTCGCGGCTCCAGAAGGGTGCCGTCCAGTCGAAACTGCGCTGAAAATGCGCCCAACTGCCCCAGACCATCAGCAGCATCAACAACAGAGCGATCAGCGTGATGATGAATTCGACCAGCCACAATCCACGGCCCTTGAGGAGCCCCACGACGATGTCCATCCGAATATGCCCGCCATCGCGCTGTGCATAGGACACGCCCATGAATGCAATCAGCGGCATGATCTGCTGGATCCAGTCCACATAACCGGGCAGGGGTTGGTTGAAGAAATTGCGCCCGCCGACCGAGACGACCGCAAGAATCATGAGTGAAAACACTGCAAGCCCGCTCAGCAGGGCAAACATTCGCTCCAACTGGTAAAGCCTGCGGTCGAGATGGCTGAGAATACTTTCGTCAGTCAAGACTGACGCTGCGCCGGCCATCGGGTATCCCCCTGCACGTCTTTGGAATGAAGTGGCCCGTCACCGCTGGTGTGCAACGGGCCAGACTGAGATCAGGAACCGCCTTTGATCTCGGCCAGCTTGCTGGTCACGAAGTCATAGAGTTCCTGCGCAGGAAGGCCGCGCGCGGCGTTGGATTCGATCCAGCTTGCTGCGGCGGGACCGGCAGCGACGTCCTTGAAGGCTTTGAGCGAGGCGTCGTCAAAGGTGATCACCTCTATTCCACGTTCCTCAAGCGCCGGACCCCAGGCCTTCATCGTTTCGTTTTCGTAATAGTCGATATAATATGCGAGCGCCTCGTCGATCGAGCCAATCAGCGCCTCGCGCTCAGTGTCTGACAGGGCGTTCAAAGCGTCGGTGTTTGCCACCACCGGGCAATTCACCGTGCCGGGGTTCAGGTTGCTGGTCCACCATTTCGCGCTCTCTATCGTGCCATACGACATATGCGCATGCGGCGCAAAGCTGACGGCCCTCACCACGCCACTGTCCATTGCTTGCCGCACTTCGGTGGCGGACATGGATGTGGGAACCGCCCCAACCGCTTTCATGGCGTCACCGATCCCGCCAAGGGCGCGCACACTCATGCCCTTGAACGCCTCGGGTGTGGTGGGTGCGTCGCCCGATCCCACGAAATTGTACTGCGGCATTGGCGAGGGCATCAGAAGTGTGGCGTTCCAGCGCCCGAGGTCGGCCTTGACTGCCGGCTGAGCATAAAGCGCCATCGACAGTGCGGTTTCTTCTTCCAGGGTCTCTACCCCGAGGAAGGGCAGTTCGAGAACGGTGAGCGACGGATTCTTGTCGGCATGATATCCTGCGCAGAACTGCGCCATTTCAAACGCCCCGATAGAGATCCCGTCAAGGTTTTCCTTTTCGTTCGACAGCCCGCCATAACTAATATTGAGGGTGAATGCGCCTCCAGTCTTTTCGCTCACCAGTTCGGCCAGTTTCTCGACATGTTCGGTAAAGGCCCGGCGCTTGCCCCAGAGTGACACGTTCCACTCCGTCGCCATCGCTTCGCTGGCAAAGGCAAGGCTCAACGCAGCCACGGCCGTATAATTCAGATACTTCTGCATGTTTCTTCCTCCCGGTTTTGTTCATTGGGGAAACTTTTCCCGCATTTCTGACCAGAAGGACACTACAGCCGTTAATTTGTCCAGCCCTACCTTTTCGGATCTTGTATGAATGAGGGCCGCTGCCATGGCTGGTCTGATAGAGGGCGGGTTGTGCCTTCTGTTCGCGGTCCTTGCAGCGATGTCCCGACGAAAGGGGTCACAGTGAGCGATGTGGCGAAGGCACCTTGCCGGGAGAACGCCCTGAACGCGCGGACATGGACGTTCACCCCAAGGTTTCCCATCTGTCCGCGTTGTTCGGTGCCTTCGTGATCCGCTGTCGAGGCTTGACAGGACGCTCGGAATGGCATCGAAGCGTCACTTTTTTCGGCGTCTCTGACGGCCATCAGGACGCCAGAGCGCGGCTGGTCCAGCCTATCCCTTGAGGGGTATTTACCGCAGGTGCTGCAAAGGCTTAGGCTTTCATGAAAAATCAACGGGGTGGCCAGACATGGCAGATGCAGCTTTGTCACCGATGAAGGGCACAGGTCTAGACGAGGCCGAACAGGGGCGCGACATGGTCCTTGTTGATCGGGTGACCAAGGAATTCGGCCGTGGAGAACAAGCGGTCACAGCGCTGGATGCGGTATCTGTCAGGATTCTGGAGAACGAGTTTTTCACGCTACTGGGACCTTCAGGTTGCGGAAAGACGACACTTTTGCGGTTGATTGCAGGATTCGAGTTGCCGACGCGCGGGCAGATTCTGCTTGATGGGCAAGAGATCGGTCATTTGCCGCCTTACAAGCGACCTGTGAACACCGTGTTTCAGAGCTATGCGCTCTTTCCCCATATGACTGTTTCGCAGAATATCCGCTTTGGTCTTGAAATGTTGCGCAAGCCTGATGCTGAAATCGAGCAGACGACCAGAGCCATGTTGTCGCTGGTGCGCATGGAGGCTTTGGCCAACCGTCGGACCGATCAACTTTCAGGTGGGCAGCAGCAGCGCGTCGCTCTGGCTCGGGCCCTGGCGCCGCGCCCCAAGGTGCTTCTTCTGGACGAACCGTTATCGGCGCTCGATCTGAAGTTGCGTAAAGACATGCAGATCGAATTGAAGCGCCTACAAAATGAAACCGGCATAACCTTTGTATTCGTGACACATGATCAGGAAGAGGCGCTGACCATGTCGGACCGGGTCGCGGTGATGCAGGCAGGAAACATTCTTCAGATTGGAGCGCCGAAAGAGATCTACAACCGGCCCGCCAAGCGGTTCGTGGCGGACTTCATCGGGGATATCAACATCATTGATGCGACTCTCGGCAATGTCACAGGCGCAAAGGGGCAGGTGACTTTGCCCGGTGGCGCTAGCCTGACCGCTTACCTTTCCGACAGCAGCATTTCCCAAGGGGCGGTGAGCATCGCCTTTCGACCCGAGAACCTGCGACTCGTCGCTCCCGATGACGCCGCGGCTTCGGTCATCGGACAGATCGAGAACGTGGTCTATTTCGGATCGGGCAGCAATGTGCATGTGCGCTTGGAAAATGGCACCACAGTCGTTGTGCGGACCTCTGACAGCATAGGTGCGCTGGACGCACGAACCGGGGTGGAAATCCCCGAAGAGCATGTTCAGGTCCTGGTGGACTGATGTTGGCGCCGGTTCAAGATACGAGCAATGAGACCCGGTTGGCGCGGGCGCGCCGATTGAGGGATGTTGAAGAACGCCGCACCCGGCGCTTTCTTTTGGCGCCTGCACTTTTGGTGATCGGGATCTTTGGGCTGTTTCCCCTGACAATCAGCATGCTCTATTCCATCCTGACTCCGGGCACTTATGGCGGTGTCACCTGGAAACTGTCGGGCGAGGCGTATCTCCAGTTCCTGTTCGAGCGTGACATTTTTGATGGCTCGCTCAGCCTTTCGAGCACTTACCTGCAGATTTACGGCCGCTCGATCGGGCTTGCGCTGGTCGCGACGATCGGGGCGCTCATCCTTGGCTTTCCGACCGCGTATTTCATCGCGTCCAAACCCCGCGAGCAACGGAACATATGGCTGTTTCTGATTACTTTGCCATTCTGGACCAACTTGCTCATCCGCACCTATGCGATTCTGCTCATCATTCGCGACGAGGGGATCATCAATCTGGGGCTGATGTCGGTCGGGGTGATCGAGACTCCGCTCAATATTCTTTATACCGACGGCGCCGTGTTCATAGGGCTCATCTACAGTTATCTGCCCTTCATGGTGTTGCCGCTCTATGCCTCTCTCGAAAAGCTTGATTTCAAACTGGTCGAGGCGGCGTATGATCTTTATGCAAACCGCTTTCAGGTGTTGCGACGGATCATTATTCCGATGGCCAAGCCCGGAATAGTGGCAGGCTGCATCCTGGTGTTCATTCCTGGGCTTGGTGCCTACATCACGCCCGAACTCTTGGGCGGCGGCAAGAAGCTGATGATCGGCAACATGATCGCATTGCAGTTCGGCTCTTCAAGAAACTGGCCCTTCGGGTCGGCGGCGGCGCTGATCCTGATGGTGGTCGTGATGGCGGCGTTGCTCATTTACGTCCGTAACGCTGGCAAGCAAGGCGCGCACCATGGTTGATCTGTCCTTTCGCCGCCGCCGAATGCAGGATCTGCGCAAGCAGCCCGGCTTTGATCAGATCGCCATCGCGTGCATGTTCGTGCTCTATGCGCCGATCGTGGTGCTGGTCGTTTTTTCCTTCAACGACAACCGCTCGGTCGTGCGGTGGACAGAGTTCAGCTTCCGTTGGTATGCGGCGGCCTTCGGCAATGACGGTATCCGCAATGCAACACTCGTATCGTTTCAGGTCGCTGCGTTCGCAACCTTCTTTTCCGTGATATTTGCGACGATGGCTGCGCTTGCCACCACACGCACACCAGCATTTCGTGGTCAGACTGCGGCCTATGCCATCATCAACCAGCCGCTGATGGTGCCAGAGATCGTGACGGCGGTGGCGACGCTGTCGTTCTTTGCGATCCTCAAGCGGCTGACCGGGGTCACAGGGATCGGCTATCTGATGGTGGCACATACGGTCTTTTGCATTCCCTTTGCCTACATGCCGATCCGGGCGCGTCTGGAGGACATGAATCTCTCCTTGGAGCAAGCGGCAGCCGACCTCTACGCGACGCCTCTGAGGGTCTTTTGGAGGGTCACGCTGCCGTTGCTGCTGCCAGGTATATTCGCCGGGGCGATGCTGGCATTCGTGGTTTCGCTTGATGACGTGATCATCACTCTTTTGGTGGCGGGGCCCGGCGAAACGACACTTCCGATCTACATTCTCGGCCAGATCCGTCGGGGCATTACGCCCGAGATCAACGCCGTTTCGACCCTTTTGCTGGGTCTGACCCTGATTTTCGTCACGCTGTTCTTCTTTTTGGGAAGAAAGCGCACCTGAGAGCGGGCGTTTGTGCGCGCCCGCTCCACAACAACAGAGGAGGCACAAATGACAAGAAAGAGACATCGACTGACACCTGTGGTGGTTGCCATGGGTCTTCTTGCTGGCTCGCCTGTATTGGCCGAAGGCAAGCTGAACATCTACAACTGGGGAAACTACACCAGTCCCGAATTGATCGAGAAGTTCAAAGCGGAATACGATGTGGACGTTACCCTTGACGGCTATGATTCCAATGAAACCATGCTGGCCAAGGTCAAGGAGGGCGGCACCGGATATGATATCGTCGTCCCCGGTGACTACATGATCAAGGTCATGATCGGTGAGGGTCTTCTGGCGGAGATCAAGCCAAACGAGATGGAAAACTTCAAGAACCTCGATCCCAAATGGGTCGATGTCTGGTGGGATCCGGGCCGTAGCTATTCGGTTCCATGGCAATGGGGCACGACATCCTTTACGGTCGATACCGCCGTCTACAAGGGTGATATCAATACACTCGCACTGCTCTTTGAGCCGCCTGACGAATTGAAGGGCCGGATCAACATGCTCAATGACATGAACGATGTGATCAATGCCGGGCTGCGCTATCTCGGTTACGAAAGGTGCAACGGAAATGTCGAAGAGCTGAAGCAAGTGACCGAACTGCTTTTGAACGCAAAGCAGCACTGGCGCACGATGGACTACTCCACCATCGAAAAGCTGACATCGGGCGACGTTGATCTGTCTCAGAACTGGAACGGTGCCGCGATGCGCGCGCGCGAGCAGCGTCCGACGCTTCAGTATGCCTATCCCAAGGAAGGCTTTACCGGCTGGATGGATAACGTGGCGGTGCTATCGGACGCACCGAACATGGAAAACGCAAAGCTCTTCGTGAATTTCATCATGGCACCGGAAAATGCCGCGATGATCTCGAACTTTGCCCGCTACGCCAATGGCATCAAGGGGAGCGAGGCCTTCATGGATGAGGCAATGCTTTCGGCACCGGAAATCGTCATGCCAGCAGATGCGCCAACCCCCGACTTCGTTCAACCCTGTCCGCAGGAGACGGTGGATCTCTACAACAAGATCTGGACGCGGCTGAAGCAGTAAGTGAAATCAAAAAGAGTGGCGCGCCCTGGCTCGCCACTCCGCTTAGAGGGTCTCACATGGCGATCATCACTCAGTCGGGACATCCAAAGCAGCCTCTGACGGCCCGCGAAATGGGTATAATGCAGGGTTTTCCTCCACCGCCAGAGAAGCGGCCGACGCTTGAGAATTGGGATCTTGCGCCATTCAACAGATGGTCTTTTCAGAACATTCGCTCGCTTTTCCCAACGAGCGATGTGCGTCGGGCCGGACAGATCATCGAATTGCCGAAAAATACCGGCGATTTAGGTGGACTCGTCTACACCGGGGCCGACGGTGAAAAGCGGACGGTGGACCAAGGGCTGACCCACACCTACGTAGACGGGTTTCTGGTCTGTCATCGCGGAGAGGTGATCGAGGAACGCTATTTCAATGATATGCAACCCCACACGCCGCATCTGTCCCAATCCGTGGCCAAATCCATCGTCGGGACACTAGCAGGCGTTCTGCATCACGAAGGGTTGCTGGATTTAGAGATGCCCCTCGTCGATATCGTGCCGGAACTGGCTGCCTGTGGCTATGCCCGGGCGTCACTGAATCAGGTTCTCGACATGCAGAGCGGTGTCCGCTTTACGGAAGATTACGGTGTGCCGCATTCAGACATGACGCGCATCGACATCGCAAGCGGCTGGCGTCCCCAAAGACCGGGAGAAGAAGTTTCTACCATCCGCGACGTTATCCTGACTCTGAGTCAGGAACGGCCGCATGGAAAGAGTTTCTCGTATCGTTCCATCGAGTCGGACGTGATTGCATGGGCGATCGAGCGGTCTCTGGGCGCTCCACTTGCACAACTGCTGTCGGACCGTATCTGGTCAAAACTCGGGGCCGAACGCGACGCGTTTTTCACCGTCGATCGGGCTGGCACGGCGCTTGCCGATGGTGGATTCAACGCCACCCTCAGGGATTACGGGCGATTTGGGCTGATGATGGCGCAGGGTGGGCGCTTGGGTAAGACTCAGGTCGTGCCCGAGGCTTGGGTTCAAAGCTGTCGCGTGGGAGAGCCCGACAAGTTCGGCGCTCCCTATACGGATCGCGCGCCGAACGGGGCCTATCGTCGGCAATGGTGGATCCACGATGCCAGACGCGGTGACTTGATGGCGCGTGGCGTCTTTGGGCAATTGATCTATATCGACTACGAAACCGATCTTCTGGTCGTCGTTCTGTCAACTTGGCCGGACTATCTGATCTTCAACTTTGCCATCGAAGTTCAGAACGCCGTCATGGCGATCAGGCGAGAGCTTGCCGGATCATGACATGTGACAGACCAACAGCGCTATCCTGAACCAGCTGGATCGGGCACGACGTTTTGGTTGAAAGGGGTGATCTCCCCATTTTTAATGGGTTGCATTCGTAGACCTTACGCGGCCATTCTCAGTTTCTGGGCGGGTATGATGCCGCCGATGCCCATGTTGGGGCGGTCGTTGTTGTAAGTCCATAGCCATTGCGTGGCGTGGTTCTGTGCCTCCTCGATGCTTTCGATGATGGATTGGTCGAGCCATTCATGCCGGACGGTGCGGTTGTAGCGCTCGATGTAAGCGTTCTGCTGGGGCATGAAACACGTCTTCAGGCAAATGTATCCGGCTCACTGGAGCAAGGTCTAATGGACGAAATCGCTGCTATCCATTGAGGCCGATAAGTGGTCAGCAACCCCGAGGTCTGTTCAGCTCTCTCTTACGTTGCAATTTGACTGTTGCAAAGTCATGCTGGAGAGGGTCCCTCGAAAACGAAAGGTCACGGCATGACACTGGCCAAGCGATACAATCTGTTCGACGAACGGATCGAAGGAACGGATGGACCCGATACCACGCAGATCGACTTGATCTTTAATGAAGATGGCAGTCTGCGAGTCTATGGGGTCTATGCCGGACCAAAGGCCGAAGCATTCTGGGGCGATTGGGACCATGAATTCTGGATGGATATCCCCGTCATGCACGCCGAGGCGTTCCTGTCACTCGTCGCCCGTGACGCATTCACCCGAGACGGTCGGTTGACCTACAGTACCAAAGACGCGTGTTATACTGCTGCCCGTAAGACCACGTTCGATCAAGGCGCCCCTAAATCTTGTTGCATCCGCTTTCCTGTAAGCCAGTAAGTCTTTGTCTGCGCAGACATCGATGATATAGCCACAAGCTCGCTCTGCGGCGCGACTAAAAGTAACTGGACGGTTCTCTCCCTTGAGCCTCAGGTAGATCGCGACAGCCTCAGAGAGTTTAACTGAGGAACTCTCAGAATCGTCTGAGGCGCTGGGCCAAGTTGTTGGGCCTGATACCGTTTGTAGCATTCTCAGACGATGCCTGCCGGGTATATCACAGTTTTTGATCCGCAGATGATACCAGTATTCATCCAGTTGCTGCCCAGCGCGGATAGCTCTTGAAGCAGCCAAATGGGCCGACCGAGTTCTCAGCGAATACGATATCTTAGATGCTTGGTAGTGCCCGCGAAGGTCACTTGGGATCCTCCGTTCGAAGTAATAGATACCGTTTTTGGTAAAAGAAAAGGGCACCGATTTGTCATACGCCATGTCCTACGACCTCGCAGTTTCCACAAGAAAACTGAGGGTATTCAACGGGTTGACTTGGGGATTGGTGCCCAGGAGAGGACTCGAACCTCCACAGCCTTGCGGCCACTGGCACCTGAAGCCAGCGCGTCTACCATTCCGCCACCTGGGCAGGTGACACAGACGAGCCATCTATCGTCCGGTCCGGACCATGTCAACGTTGATTTTGGTCAAATCAGCGCGGGGGCCTTAGCGTCTTGTCCCGACAGCGACAGAGCGTTAGAACACATTGGAAAATGCACTGCCCGGAGGCCACCATGTCCAAACTTGTCACCATTTTCGGCGGATCTGGATTTGTTGGCCGCTACATAGCGCGGCGTCTGGCCAAGGCAGGATGGCGGGTCCGCGTGGCAGTGCGTCGCCCGAATGAGGCTTTGCATGTCAAACCCTACGGCGTTGTGGGTCAGGTCGAGCCGGTCTTTTGCAATATCCGGGATGATGCTAGCGTGCGCAGCGCCTTGCAGGGCGCCGATGCTGTCGTCAATTGCGTAGGTACCTTTGACCGCAAGGGGCGCAACAGTTTTCAGGAAATTCAGAACGCAGGCGCTGCGCGAATCGCGCGAATTGCGGCCGAGCAGGGCGTTGAACGGCTGGTTCATCTGTCGGCGATCGGGGCGGACCCCAAATCTGCGAGCGCTTATGGGCGCTCCAAGGCCGAAGGTGAGGCTGGCATCTTGACGCATTTCCCGACGGCCGTGATCCTCCGGCCTTCGGTGATTTTCGGACCCGAGGATCAGTTCTTTAATCGTTTTGCCGGGATGGCACGTCTTGGTCCGATCCTGCCTGTGGTCGGAAGTGAAACGCGGTTTCAACCAGTCTATGTGGAAGACGTGGCACGGGCCGCGGTCATGGGAGTAGTGGGGCAGGCGGTGCCGGGCATCTATGAATTGGGCGGTCCCGAAGTGGCGACCTTCCGCGAATTGATGCAGATGATGCTGCGCGAGATTCGCAGGCGGCGCATGATCGTGAACATTCCCTTTGGGATTGCCGCCATGATGGGTTGGGCCTTGGATCTGGTTCAGACCCTCAGTCTCGGCCTCATTCCGGCACAGATCACCGCCGATCAGGTGCGAAGTTTGAGGGTGGACAATGTCGTTTCCGAAGGGGCCAGAGGATTTTCGGATCTGGGCATCATGCCGGTTGCGCCCCAAGCGGTGCTGCCGGATTATCTGTGGCGTTTTCGGCCGTCGGGTCAGTATGATGCGATCAAGGAATCCGCTAAAAACCTGCGGGCGCAGTAATCTTCAGGTATAGGCCATCGCGAGCAGGACCACGCCGAGGATTATTCGGTAGATGACATAGGGCGTAAAGCTCACGGAGCGCAGCAGTCGCATCATCAGGGTCAGCGCCGCGAACGCCGAAACAAAGGCAAAGGCTGCGGCAATTGCGCCATCGCGAAGAACCGCGAGATCAGCGTCAAGCGCCACTTCGGCGCCGAGCAGGATGGCGCTGGCGATGATCGTGGGCACCGACATGAGCATCGACACCTTGGCGGCATCACGCCGTCCGTAGCCCAGAAAGCGCGCTCCGGTAATCGTGATCCCGGATCGCGACGTGCCCGGGATGAGCGCCACCGCCTGCCATAGGCCGATGATCATGGCGTCCTTCATGTTCCAGTTTTCGCTTGTCTTTTCGATCTTCCCAATCTGATCGGACCAATAGAGCAGGATACCGAAGATCAGTGTTGCCCAACCGATCACCGTGAGTGAACGCAAGGCTTCATTCACGCCGGTGACGGAAATCAGAGCACCACAAAGGACGACTGGGATTGTCGCCATCATCAAAAGTAGCGCAAGGCGTGCGCCGGGCGTGTCGGCATGTCCTGTCAGCAGACGCGGCAACCCCAGGATTGCGCCGCGAAGATCCCTCCAGAAATAGATCATGACGGCAAGGAGTGTGCCAACATGGACAGCTACGTCGATCGCCTGTCCCTGATCAACATAGCCCATCACATGCGGCAGGAGAATCAGGTGTCCAGAAGAGGAAATCGGCAAGAACTCGGTGATCCCCTGGACGATAGCCACGAGGAAGATATGAAAAAGCGCCAATTCGAGACTCCTGCCTGCCTGCGCGGGTAGCTTTAAACTATTGTCTTGAAAAGGCAAAGTTGAATATAAGTCCGAATCGGATTTAATATGTTGCAAGTTGACTAACGAAGCACTCTGTCCTGTATGAGAAATTTAACAATAGGTCATATGTTATGACTTTCATTGAAGAATGGATTGGTTTAAAACGGCACCGATGGTAGACTCGGAGGGGATGGCGTGGCGAAACAGCCCATGTTGAAATTCGTGACCGTGGGTCGGGACATGCCCGAAAAGCGTGCGGCGGAAACGCGACGGCACGATTTTCGCGAGATTTATGCCGAATATGCGGATGCCAAGGCCAAGGAACAGGCGGCGCGGTGCAGTCAATGCGGCGTGCCCTATTGCCAGAGCCATTGCCCGCTGCACAATAACATCCCCGACTGGTTGCGGCTCACGGCAGAGGGTCGACTGAAGGAAGCCTATGAAATCAGCCAGTTGACAAATACTTTCCCGGAGATTTGTGGCCGGATCTGCCCGCAGGACCGGCTCTGTGAAGGCAATTGCGTGATCGAGCAATCGGGACATGGCACGGTGACGATCGGCGCGGTCGAGAAATACATCACCGACACGGCCTGGGAGGAAGGGTGGGTCGAGGCGATCCAGCCCACAAGGGAACGCATTGAATCTGTGGGGATAATTGGTGCCGGCCCGGGGGGGCTCGCGGCGGCGGATGTGCTGCGGCGGGCGGGGGTGCAGGTGACGGTCTATGATCGCTATGACCGGGGCGGTGGATTGCTGACCTATGGCATTCCCGGCTTCAAGCTGGAGAAGGACGTGGTGATGCGCCGTGTCGCGCAGCTGGAACAGGGCGGGGTCGATTTCGTCCTGCAATGCAATGTGGGCGAGGATCTGAGTTTTCAGGAAATTCGCAGCAAACACAATGCGATACTGATTGCAACGGGGGTCTACAAGAGCCGTGAACTGGATGGGCCGGGGGCCGGAGCCAAGGGCATTGTGCGGGCAATCGATTTTCTGACGGCCAGCAACCGTGTGGGATTTGGCGACCGCGTGCCGGAGTTTGAGTCCGGCGAGTTGAATGCGTCGGGCAAGCGAGTGGTTGTGGTCGGCGGCGGTGACACCGCTATGGATTGTGTCAGAACGGCGATCCGGCAGGGTGCGACCTCTGTCACGTGCCTTTATCGCCGTGATCGCGAAAACATGCCGGGCAGCCAGCGTGAGGTTGCCAATGCAGAGGAAGAAGGTGTTAAGTTTGAATGGCTTAGCGCACCGGTTGGGTTTGTGGGCAATCCCGTGACAGGCGTGAAGGTGCAGAAGATGCGCCTTGGCGCGCCGGATGCCACGGGCCGTCAGAGCCCGGAACCGATTGAGGGCGCCATCGAGGATGCGCCGGCTGAACTGGTGATCAAGGCCCTGGGGTTCGAGCCTGAGGACCTGCCAAGCCTCTGGAATCAAAAGGAATTGGAAGTGACCCGCTGGGGCACGATCAAGGCGGAATTTACCACCGGGCAGACCGCGATGGAGGGGGTTTTCGCCGTGGGCGACATCGTGCGCGGCGCAAGCCTGGTGGTCTGGGCGATCCGTGACGGGCGCGACGCGGCGGCGGCCATTCTGGACTATCTGAACGGCGCGCAGGCGGTGGCGGCAGAGTAGGATGTGGACAGCATGTCCAGTGTGTACGCGGGTTTGGTACACAAGGAGACGTGCAGAACGACAAGACGACAAGGTCCGGGTCATGCCAAAACAGGGCACCATGCCTGACCTTCATCGTAACGAAAGGGTTAACACCGATGACGACATATGACGCCGACTGGGCCGAACGGGAAGAGGCCAAACGCAAGTGGCTCGCCGCGCACGGAATGTATGACGAGACCGAGGAACATTCCTCTTGCGGTGTCGGTCTGGTGGTGTCGATCAATGGAAAGCCGAGTCGCCGGGTGGTGCAGGCCGGGATTGATGCGCTCAAGGCGATCTGGCACCGGGGTGCTGTCGATGCCGATGGCAAGACCGGCGACGGGGCGGGGATCCATGTGCAGATCCCGGTGCCGTTCTTTTATGATCAGATCCGCCGCACCGGGCATGAGCCGCATCAAGATCGGCTGGTCGCGGTTGGTCAGGTCTTCCTGCCGCGCACCAATTTCGGCGCGCAGGAGGTTTGCCGCACGATCGTGGAAACCGAAGTGCTGCGCATGGGGCACACGATCTATGGGTGGCGCCATGTGCCGGTGGATGTCTCCTGTCTGGGCGAAAAGGCCAATGCGACGCGCCCGGAGATCGAGCAGATCCTGATTTCCGATGCCAAGGGGCTGGACGAGGAAACGTTCGAGCGCGAGCTCTACGTCATCCGCCGCCGGATCGAGAAGGCGGTGCAGGCGGCCGGGATCGTCGGGTTCTACATGGCGAGCCTGAGTTGCCGCAGCATCATCTACAAGGGCATGATGCTGGCCGAACAGGTGGCGGTGTTCTATCCCGATCTGCTTGATCCGCGATTCAAGAGCGCCTTTGCGATCTATCACCAGCGCTATTCAACCAATACCTTTCCGCAATGGTGGCTGGCGCAGCCGTTCCGGATGCTGGCGCATAACGGCGAGATCAACACACTCAAGGGCAATACCAACTGGATGAAAAGCCACGAAATCCGGATGGCGAGCAACACGTTCGGCGAACTGGCCGAGGATATCAAGCCGATCATCCCGCAAGGGACATCCGACAGTGGCGCACTTGATGCGGTGTTCGAGGTGCTGGTGCGCGCGGGCCGCAACGCGCCGATGGCAAAAACAATGCTGGTCCCGGAAAGCTGGTCGAAACAGGCCGAGGAACTGCCTGTCGCGTGGCGCGACATGTATTCCTATTGCAATTCGGTGATGGAACCCTGGGATGGCCCCGCCGCGCTCGCCATGACCGATGGCCGCTGGGTCTGTGCCGGGCTGGATCGCAACGGGTTGAGACCGATGCGCTATGTGGTTACGGGCGACGGGCTGGTGATTGCCGGATCCGAGGCCGGAATGGTGCCGATCGACGAGGGATCAGTGAAGGAGAAGGGTGCGCTTGGTCCCGGTCAGATGCTGGCCGTGGATATGGTCGAGGGGCGGCTCTATCACGATGCCCAGATCAAGGACAAGCTGGCCCATGCGCAACCCTTTGGCGAATGGGTTGGCAAGATCAACGAGTTGGATGACAAGCTGGCGGTTGTCAGCGAGGCGCCGATCTTTACCGGGGCGGAACTGCGCCGTCGGCAGATCGCGGCGGGCTACACCATCGAGGAACTGGAACAGGTGCTGGCACCGATGGCCGAGGATGGCAAGGAGGCGATTGCCAGCATGGGCGACGACACGCCAAGTGCGGTCCTGTCGCGCCACTATCGTCCGCTCAGTCACTATTTCAGGCAGAATTTCAGTCAGGTGACGAACCCGCCGATCGACAGCTTGCGGGAATACCGGGTGATGAGCCTCAAGACCCGGTTCGGCAACCTCAAGAACGTGCTCGATGTATCGAGTGCGCAAACCGAGATTGTGGTGCTGGAGAGCCCGTTTGTCGGCAATGCGCAATGGAAGGAGATGATCCGGCATTTCAATGCCGATGTGACCAAGATCGATTGCAGCTTTGACCCCGGCCCTAATGCTCTGCATGAGGGGCTGGAGCGGATCCGGGCCGAGGCCGAGGATGCGGTGCGTTCGGGCACCGGGCATCTGGTCCTGACCGACCAGCATCAGGACGCAGCGCGCGTCGGGATGCCGATGATCCTTGCGACGTCGGCGGTGCATAGCCACCTGACCCGCAAGGGGCTGCGGACGTTTTGCAGCCTCAACGTGCGCTCTGCCGAATGTATCGACCCGCATTATTTCGCGGTGCTGATCGGTGCCGGGGCGACGGTGGTCAATGCCTATCTCGCCGAGGACAGCATCGCTGACCGGATCGCGCGCGGGTTGATCGACGGCAGCCTGACCGAGGCGGTTGCGCGCTATCGCGTGGCGATCGATCAGGGGCTCCTCAAGATCATGTCGAAGATGGGAATCTCGGTGATCTCCTCCTATCGGGGGGGGCTGAATTTCGAGGCGGTGGGGCTGAGCCGCGCGATGTGTGCCGAGTATTTCCCGGGTCTGACCAGCCGGATCTCGGGGATCGGCATTTCGGGGATACAGGCCAAGCTGGAGGAGGTCCACGCGCGGGCCTATCACGGCGGGCAGGATATCCTGCCGATCGGCGGGTTCTACAAGGCGCGCAAGTCGGGCGAGACCCATGCCTGGGGCGCGCAGGTGATGCATCTGCTGCAAATGGCCTGCAACACAGCGAGTTACGAGCTGTGGAAGCGCTATTCGGCGACCATGCAGGCCAATCCGCCGATCCATCTGCGCGATCTGATGGCGATCAAGCCCCTGGGCAAGCCGGTGCCGATCGAGGAGGTCGAGAGCGTGACCGCGATCCGCAAGCGGTTTGTCACGCCCGGCATGAGCCTTGGCGCGCTGAGCCCGGAGGCGCACAAGACGCTCAATATCGCGATGAACCGGATCGGGGCGCGCTCTGACAGCGGCGAGGGCGGCGAGGACCCGGCGCATTTCACGCCTGAGCCGAATGGCGACAACCCGAGCGCCAAGATCAAGCAGGTGGCGAGCGGGCGGTTCGGCGTGACGGCGGAATACCTCAACCATTGCGAGGAGCTGGAGATCAAGATCGCGCAAGGCGCGAAGCCCGGCGAGGGCGGGCAATTGCCGGGGCTGAAGGTGACGAAGCTGATCGCGCGGCTGCGGCATTCGACCGAGGGGGTGACGCTGATCAGCCCGCCGCCGCATCACGACATCTACAGCATCGAGGATCTGGCGCAGCTGATCTATGACCTCAAGCAGATCAATCCGCGGGTCAAGGTCTGCGTCAAGCTGGTGGCGCAATCGGGCGTGGGCACGATTGCGGCGGGCGTGGCCAAGGCCAAGGCGGATGTGATCCTGATTTCCGGCCATAACGGCGGCACCGGGGCAAGCCCCGCGACCTCGATCAAATATGCCGGTCTGCCGTGGGAAATGGGCCTCACCGAGGCGCATCAGGTGCTGAGCATGAACAATCTGCGCGAGCGGATCACGCTGCGCACCGATGGCGGTTTGCGCACCGGGCGCGATATCGTGATGGCGGCGATGATGGGGGCCGAGGAATACGGCATCGGCACGGCGGCGCTGATCGCGATGGGCTGCATCATGGTGCGTCAGTGCCAGTCCAACACATGCCCGGTCGGGGTCTGCACCCAGAACGAGGCCTTGCGCGCCAAGTTCACCGGCAATGCCGAGAAGGTGGTGAACCTCATCACCTTTTATGCACAGGAAGTGCGCGAGATCCTGGCCTCGATCGGGGCGCGGTCCTTGGATGACGTGATCGGGCGGGCGGATCTGCTCACGCAGGTATCGCGCGGCTCGGCGCATCTGGATGATCTCGACCTCAATCCGATGCTGATCACCGTCGATGGCGCGCAGCATCAGCGCTATGACCGACTCAAGCCGCGCAACGAGGTGCCTGACACGCTGGATGCGGAGATCGTGCGCGACGCGGCGCGGTTTCTCAATGACGGCGAAAAGATGCAGCTGCATTATGCGGTGCAGAACACGCATCGCACGGTGGGCACGCGGGTGTCTTCGCATATCGTGCGCAAGTTCGGGATGCGCAACAGCCTGCAACCCGATCACCTGACGGTCAAGCTGACCGGGAGTGCCGGGCAATCGCTGGGCGCCTTTGCCGCACCAGGGCTGAAGATCGAGGTCTCGGGCGACGCCAATGACTATGTGGGCAAGGGCCTGTCGGGGGGCATCATCGTGGTGCGCCCGCCGATGGCGAGCCCACTGGTGGCCGCGCGGAACACGATCATCGGCAATACCGTGCTCTATGGTGCGACCGACGGCTCTCTCTTTGCCGCAGGGCGCGCGGGGGAACGGTTTGCCGTGCGCAACTCTGGCGCCAAGGTCGTGATCGAGGGCTGCGGGTCGAACGGCTGTGAATACATGACCGGCGGCGTGGCGGTGATCCTTGGCGATATCGGCGCCAATTTCGGCGCCGGGATGACCGGCGGCATGGCCTATCTCTACGATCCGGATGGTCGTGCCGGGGCGCTCCTCAATCGCGAAACACTGGTCAGTTGCGCCGTAACAGAGCCGTATTGGGAAGCTGAACTCAAGGCTCTGATCGAACGGCACGCGGCCGAGACCGATTCGCGAAGAGCGCGCGATATCCTGCAATACTGGGACCGCGAACGGGCGCATTTCCTGCAACTCTGCCCCAAGGAGATGCTGGGCAGGCTGGCACATCCGCTTGGCCCGCAGGCCGAGGCGATTCCGGCGGAATAGAGCCTGTCGACAAGGGGAAGCCGCGCGCATCCCGGGCGTCAGCTCGGGGGGCCGCGTTGCATTGCGGGTATTTTTGCCAAGAAGAAACATCTGCTGCGCCAAACCGGTATTGCCGTGCGCGCCGGGCGGCTATAGCTGGATCATGGCACGGACGCGCAAATCGAAATCCTCTCGCGACAGGTTGCGGGTGAAACCGTTGGTCCGCTGGGCCCTGCGGCTTGGGCTGATCTCGGTCGTCATCGTGCTGGGCGTCATCGCGCTGCATCGCGAGATGAACCCGCCGCGCCCGTATTACATGGGCCAGGAGGCGCGGCGGCTGGGGGCCATTCAGCACGACTGGGTGCCGATGGAGCGCATCGCCCCGATCATGGCGCGCGCCGTCGTGGCGGCGGAAGATGCCAATTTCTGTCTGCACTGGGGATTTGACATGGCCGCCATTCGCACCGCGATTGCCGAAGGGACCGGGCGCGGCGCCTCGACGCTGAGCCAGCAGGTGGTCAAGAACGTCTATCTCTGGCATGGCCGGAACTGGGCGCGCAAGGCGCTCGAGGCGGTGCTGACGCCGGTGGTCGAGACCTTGTGGACCAAGCGGCGGATCCTTGAGGTCTATCTCAACGTGGCCGAGTTTGGCGAGGGCGTGTTTGGCGTCGAAGCGGCAGCACGACACGCCTTTGGCGTCAGCGCGCGCGAGTTGAGCGATGTCCAGGCCGCGCGGCTGGCGGCGGTGCTGCCGGCCCCCAAGGATCGCTCAGCCGCCAAGCCCTCGGCGGCCTTGCGCAAGCGGGCGGCGGGCATCCTGGACGGCGCGGCCACGATTCGGCGGGATGGGCGCGCGGCTTGTTTCGAGGATTGAAAACTGTCGGCAAAGGGGGCATTGAGGGGCGATCCTCTGACCGAAGGGAATTGTTCGATGGCCAAGCTCTACCATGTTCCATTGTCGCCCTTCTGCCGCAAGGTGCGGTTGAGCCTCGCCGAAAAGCGGATCGAGTGCGAATTGGTGGAAGAACGCTATTGGGAGCAGGATCCGGATTTCCTGCGGCGCAACCCGGCGGGCAAGGTGCCGGTGCTGAAGATCGATGGCAAGACGATGGCCGAGAGCACGGCGATTTGCGAGTATCTGGAGGAAAAGTATCCCGAGCCGCCGCTGATGCCCAAGACGGCTGATGCACGCTATGAGGTGCGGCGGCTGGTGGCCTGGTTTGACGACAAGTTTCATCATGAAGTGACCGGCAAGCTGGTCTATGAGCGGGTCAACAAGAAGGTGATGAAGCAGGGATTTCCCGACAGCCGCAATGTCAAGGACGGGGCCAAGGCGATCAAGTATCATCTCGATTACATGACCTGGCTGCTGGATCACCGGCGCTGGTTGGCGGGCGATGTGATGACGCTGGCGGATTTCGCCGGCGCGGCGCATCTGAGTGCGCTGGATTACATTTCGGATGTCGATTGGACCCGCTCGGAGGTGGTCAAGGACTGGTACGCCAAGATCAAGTCACGGCCTGCCTTTCGCAGTATTCTTGCCGATCAGGTGCCGGGATTTCCACCGCCGGCGCATTATGCCGATCTCGATTTCTGAATTTGGGGGCGCTGCCCCCGTCGCCGCACGCGGCGACTCCCCTGGAGTATTTCTGGAACAATGAAAGCCAGGATCAAGGAACGGCTGGTTGCGCAGGCTCTGGCCGAGGGGTTTGATGCCTGTCGGTTGTGCAGACCGTGGGATGTGGGGCAGGTGCCGGAGCGGCTGGCGGCCTATCTGGCGCGGGGCTATCATGGGCAGATGGGATGGCTGGCCGAGCGCAGCGCATGGCGGGGCGCGCCGGAGGTGCTCTGGCCCGCCGCGCGCACGGTCATCATGCTGGCCGAAAGCTATGCGCCCGAGGGCGATGCGCTGGCGGGGCTGGCGGCGCGGGACCGGGGCAACATTTCGGTTTATGCGCGGGGCCGCGACTATCATGACACGCTCAAGAAGCGGCTGAAACGATTGGCGCGGTGGTTGATCGAGACGGCGGGTGGCGAGGTGAAGGTGTTTGTGGACACCGCCCCGGTGCCGGAAAAGCCGCTTGGGCAGGCGGCCGGTCTCGGCTGGCAGGGCAAGCATACCAATCTGGTCAGTCGCGATCTGGGCAACTGGTTCTTTATCGGATCGGTGTTCACGACACTGGAACTCGAGACTGATCCGCCGGAAACAGACCATTGTGGCTCGTGCCGGGCGTGCCTGGACATTTGCCCGACAGGGGCGTTTCCGGCCCCCTATCAGTTGGATGCGCGGCGCTGCATTTCCTATCTCACCATCGAACATGAGGGGCCTGTGGAGGAAAGTCTGCGCCCGGCACTTGGCAACCGGATCTATGGCTGTGACGATTGCCTCGCGGTGTGTCCCTGGAACAAATTCGCTTCGCTGGCGCGGGAGGTGAAGTATCACGCGCGTGATGATCTCACATCGCCAAAGCTGACGGAACTGGCCGGGCTTGACGAGGTAGGGTTTCGGGTTCGGTTTTCCGGATCGCCGATCAAGCGGATCGGGCGGAACCGGTTTCTGCGCAATGTGCTCTATGCGATGGGCAATTCGCGCGATATGTCCTTGCGCGAGGTGGCGCAGGGGCATTGCGAGGACGCCGATGCAGCGGTCGCGGATGCGGCGCGCTGGGCCGTCGGGCGGTTGGCGTGACAAGGGCAGAGGGATGGATGGATGGCGGTGTTGCTGGGTGTGGACACAGGCGGAACCTATACGGATGCGGTGCTGATCCGCGATGAGCGCGTCGTTGTGGCGAGCGCCAAGGCCCTGACCACGCGCCACGATCTGTCGGTGGGGATCGGCAATGCGGTTGCGGCGGTGCTGCATGCGGGAGGCGTGGCCGCGGGGGAGATCGGGCTTGCCTCGCTGTCAACCACGCTTGCCACCAATGCGCTGGTGGAGGGGCAAGGCGGCCGCGTGGGTCTTGTCTATATCGGATTTCACGATGCGGATCTGCGGGCGCATGGTTTGGCCGAGGCGCTGGGCGGTGATCCGGTGATCGTTCTCAAAGGTGGACATAATCATGCGGGCGGAGAGGCCGAGGCGCTGGACAAGGACGCGCTTTTGGCCTGGTTAGAGACTGATTTGGGGGCCTCTGCCTATGCGGTCGCGGCGCAGTTCGCGACCCGCAATCCGGCGCATGAGCTGGCGGCGGCAGAGATAATCCGGGCGGTGACAGGCCGGCCGGTGAGCCTGTCGCATCATCTCTCGGCAAAACTGAACGGGCCGAAGCGGGCGCTGACGGCGCTGCTCAATGCACGGTTGATTGCGATGATCGCACAGTTGATCGACAAGGCCGAAGAGAAGCTGCGCGCGCTCGGGATCGACGCCGCCCTGATGGTGGTACGGGGCGACGGTGCGCTGATCTCGGCCGATCAGGCGCGCGCGCGGCCGATCGAGACGATCCTGAGCGGACCTGCGGCAAGCATCGTGGGCGCGCGCTGGCTTACCGAGGCGCAACACGCGCTGGTGTCGGACATTGGCGGCACGACCACCGACGTGGCGGTGCTCAGGGATGGCAAGCCGGCGATTGATCCGCAAGGCGCCCGGGTCGGGCCGTGGCGGACCATGGTCGAGGCGGTGGCGATGCGCACTTTTGGGCTGGGGGGCGACAGCGAGGTGCATGTGCGCGATGACGGGCTGGAGGGGGGGGTAACGCTTGGTCCGCGCCGCCTGATCCCGGTCAGCCTGATGGCGACGGAGGCGCGGGCAGCCGTGCATGGCGCGCTCGAGGAGCAATTGCGGGCGAGCGCGCCGGGTGAGCATGACGCGCGGTTCGTGCGGGCCGTGCCGGGAGTCGCTTCAGCCGGTCTCGCGGCGCGGGACGAGGATCTTTTGGGCTTGATCGGGGTCGAAACATGGCCTGTGGGCAAGATCCTGAAGAACCGCATGGATGGTGCGGCGCTGACCCGGTTGGTGCGGCGGGGGCTGGTGCAGGTCGCGGGGGTGACGCCGTCGGATGCGAGTCATGTTCTGGGGCGGCTGGCGACCTGGGACGGGACCGCGGCGCGGATGGCGCTTGAGGTGGTGGCACGCAAGAGGACGGGATCGGGCAACCGGCTGGCGGAGGGGCCGGAGCCCCTGGCGCAGATGATCGTGGACCGATTGACCTATCAGACGAGTTTGGCCTTGTTAGAGACTGCTTTTGCGGAGGAAGAAACGGAGTTTGGCCTGACTCCTGCGGTTCTGGCCGAACATGTGTTGATGCAGAAGGGGCTGGACGGACATCGCGGGCTGGTGCGGATCGAGAGCGGGCTCGCGGTGCCGGTGATCGGGCTTGGCGCCTCTGCGGCGAGCTATTATCCGGCGGTCGGTCAGCGATTGGGCTGTGAGATGATCCTGCCGGACCATGCGGGCGTGGCGAATGCGATCGGTGCGGTGGTGGGGCGGGTGACGATCCGGCGCAGCGGGATCGTGACCTCGCCATCAGAGGGCAAGTATCGCGTGCATCTGGAGAGCGGACCGCAGGATCATACGTCATCGGAGGCCGCGATGGCGGCGCTGGAGGCGGTCTTGCGCGCCGCAGCGCAGGCCGAGGCCGAGGCGGCGGGGGCGGCCGATATCCATGTGACTGCGCAGCGCGCCGTGAAAGAAGCGCAGGCCGAGGCGCGGCGGGTGTTTCTGGAGGCGGAGATCGTGGTAGAGGCAAGTGGACGGCCAAGAATAACCGTCTGAAAAGGGGGGCGCTGCCCCCGTCGCCCACGGGGCGACTCCCCCGGAGTATTTCGGGAACGCTGAAAGGGAGGGTGAGATGACGGCAGCAGAGCGGTTTGACGCGGAGGTGAGCGAGCGGCTTGAGGGTTTGCGCGCGGAGGGGCTCTACAAGAGCGAGCGGGTGATTGTCTCTATGCAGGCGGGAGAGGTGCGGCTGGCGGACGGGCGCGCGGTGGTCAATCTCTGCGCCAACAATTACCTTGGGCTGGCGGATCATCCGGAGGTGATCGCTGCGGCGCATGGCGCGCTGGATCGCTATGGGTTCGGCATGGCCTCGGTGCGGTTCATCTGTGGCACGCAGGAGGAACACAAGGCGCTCGAGGCGCGGATCGCCGGGTATCTCGGGACAGAGGATGCGATCCTCTATGCCGCAGCCTTTGACGCCAACGCGGGCCTGTTCGAGACGATTCTGGGCGAGGAGGATGCAATCATTTCCGATGCGCTCAATCATGCGAGCATCATTGACGGGGTGCGGCTCTGCAAGGCTCAGCGCTATCGCTATGCCAATCGCGACATGGCCGATCTGGAGCGGTGCCTGAAGGAAGCGCAGAGCGCGCGGCATCGGTTGATTGCCACCGATGGCGTGTTTTCCATGGATGGGTTTTATGCGCCGCTGGATGCGATCTGCGATCTGGCGGAGCGGTATGATGCGATGGTGATGGTGGATGATTGCCATGCCACCGGCTTTGTCGGCGCGACCGGGCGCGGCACGCCGGAGCGATTCGGGGTGATGGAGCGCGTCGATATCCTCACCGGCACGCTGGGCAAGGCCTTGGGCGGCGCCTCGGGAGGCTATACGGCGGCGAGCCGAGAGGTGGTGGACTGGCTCAGGCAACGCTCGCGGCCCTATCTGTTTTCGAACACGCTGGCGCCGGTGATTGCGGGCGCCTCGCTCCGGGTTTTCGACCTGCTGGAGGAGGGTGCCGAGCGGCGGGCGCAGCTGTGGGAGAATGCGGCGTATTTCAGGGATCGGATGGGTTCCTTGGGCTTTGAATTGCTGCCCGGCGAACATGCGATCATTCCGGTGATGCTGCGCGATCCCAAGCTGGCGCAGGAGATGGCGTTGCGGCTGAATGAGCGGGGGGTCTATGTGACGGCCTTTTCCTTTCCGGTGGTGCCGAAGGGGCAGGACCGGATCCGCACGCAGATGAGTGCGGGGCTCACGCGCGACATGCTGGACCGGGCGATTGACGCCTTCGGGGCGGTGGGTCGTGAGCTGGGAGTCATTGAATGACGCCCCTGCCCTCGGTCATCGAGGCGATTGGCAACACGCCGCTGGTCGAGTTGAGCCGGATCGTTGATGATCTGGCGCTCGAGGGGCGTTTGCTGGCGAAGCTCGATTATCTCAACCCCGGGTTTTCCAAGAAAGACCGGGCGGCGCGGGCGATCATCGCGGCGGCGCGCGCGCGCGGGGAGTTGCGCGACGGGCAGAGCGTGGTGGAGTTGACCTCGGGCAATATGGGCACTGGGCTGGCGATGGTCTGCGCGGTGCTGGGCCATCCCTTTGTCGCGGTGATGAGCCTTGGCAATTCCGAGGAGCGCGCGCGGATGATGCGCGCGCTCGGGGCAGAGGTGGTGCTGGTGCCGCAGGCCGAAGGGTCGAGGCCGGGAGAGGTATCGGGGGCGGATCTGGCGCTGGTCGAGCAAGAAGCAGGGCGTATCACGCGAGAGCGGGCCGCGTTCCGGGCCGATCAGTTCGCGCGCGAGGGTAATCCCGAGGCTCATGCGCGCGGCACCGCGCCCGAAATCTGGGCGCAATCGGGCGAAACAGTGACTGCGTTCTGCGATTTTGTCGGCTCGGGCGGCACGCTCGGCGGCGCGGCGCGGTTTTTCGCGCCTCTGGGGGTGCGGTGCTATGCGGTGCATCCGGACCGTGCCGATCACCCGATTCAGGGAGGTGGTTACGGCATGTCCGATCTGGCGCATCTGCGCGGGGCCGATCTGGCGGGCGATCTGACGGTGACGGGGGCCGAGGCGGCGGAACAGGCGCGGTTGCTGGCGCGGCGCGAGGGGATTTTCGGCGGCTATTCCGCCGGGGCCAATCTGGCGGCGGCGATCGGGTTGCTGCGCGGGCCGGAGCGTGGCGGCTCTGTGGCCTTCGTGATCTGCGACAGCGGGTTGAAATATCTGAGCACCGATTTGTGGGAGCAAGGCAATGCGGAATGAGATGAAGGCGCTGGTGAAGGCCAAGGCGGAACCTGGGCTGTGGATGGACTATGTGCCGGTGCCCGAGGTCGGGCCGTCGGATGTGTTGATCAAGGTGAAGAAATCCGCGATCTGCGGCACCGATGTGCATATCTGGAAATGGGACGAGTTCAGTGCGAACACCGTGCCGGTGCCGATGGTGGTGGGGCATGAATTCGTCGGCGAGATCGTCGATACCGGGGCGGCGGCGGTGAAATACCGGATCGGGCAGCGGGTGAGCGGCGAGGGGCATATCGTCTGCGGCACTTGCCGCAACTGTCGGGCGGGGCGCGGGCATCTGTGCCGCAACACCAAGGGCGTGGGCGTGCACCGGCCGGGCTCCTTTGCCGAATATCTCTGCATCCCCGAGAGCAATGTCGTGCCTATTCCGGCGGATATTCCAGACGAGATCGCGGCGATCTTTGATCCCTTGGGCAATGCGGTGCATACCGCGCTGAGTTTTGATCTGGTGGGCGAGGATGTGCTGGTGACGGGTGCCGGGCCGATCGGGATCATGGGCGCGCTGGTGGCCGCGAAGGCGGGCGCGCGCAAGGTGGTGATCACCGACATCAACCCTTATCGTCTTGATCTGGCGCGGCGCATGGGGGTGCAGCATGTGGTCGATGTGAGCCGCGAGAGCCTGCGCGACGTGATGGCCGAGATCGGCATGACCGAGGGCTTTGACGTGGGGCTGGAAATGTCGGGGGCGGCGCCGGCGATGCAGCAGATGATCGCGCGCATGAACAATGGCGGCAAGCTGGCGCTCCTGGGGATCGCGCCGACCGAATTCGCGGTGGACTGGAACGCGGTGATCTTCAAGATGCTGCATATCAAGGGCATCTATGGCCGCGAGATGTACGAGACCTGGTACAAGATGATCGCGCTGGTGCAATCGGGGCTCGATGTGTCGGGCCTCATTACCCACCGGATCGGGATCGACGATTTCGAAGAGGGCTTTGCCGCGATGATCTCGGGCCATTCCGGCAAGGTGGTGATGGACTGGTGAGGTCTAGCGCAGGAGTTTCTCGATCTCGCGGGTGATCTGCCCTGAAGTCGGCCGCGTCATCGCCCCCCATGTGCCCGCGACATGGCCATCGGGGGCGATCAGCACCTTGTTGAAATTCCACGCGGGCGCAAAGCCGGTTTCCCGGTGCAATGAGGCGTAGAAGGGATGCGCCTGAGGCCCCTTCACCGGGGTGATGGTGGTCATCGGCAGGTTGAGATCGAAATTCACCGCGCAGAACTCCTTGACCTCGGCTTCGGTGGCAAGCTCTTGACGGAAGTCATCAGACGGCACGGCGAGGACAACAAGGCCACGGTCGTGGTATTTGTCATAGAGCGTCTGAAGGCCGTCATATTGGGGCGTGAAACCGCAGCGCGAGGCGGTGTTGACCACAAGCACCGGATGTCCGGCCCAGTCGGACAGTTTCAGCGTGCCGCCGTCGATATTGCCAAATGGCGCGTCGAGATCGAGCGCCGCGGCGGGAAGGGCAAGGAGCAGGGCAACAAGGGTGGCGAACAGGCGCATCGGAACCTCCATCATGCCAGAGATACGCAGCAGAGGCCGGTGCGGATCACCCTGCAAGGCTATTTGATTTTCCGCGCCCTGCGCCATCTGATAACATGAAAGCCGCAACAGGAGAAACGCAACGTGACTACCTATCGCAAGACCCCCGACAGAATTGCCGCGCTCTCGCCCGAAGAATACCGGGTGACGCAGCAGAATGGCACCGAACGCCCCGGAACGGGCAAGTATCTGCACAATCACGAGCCTGGCATCTACGTTGATATCGTGAGCGGCGAGCCGCTCTTTGCCAGTTCGGACAAGTTCGAATCGGGCTGTGGCTGGCCGAGTTTCACCAAGCCGATCGCGCCCGCGCAGGTGACGGAATTGCGCGATGTCTCGCTGGGGATGGTGCGGGTTGAGGTGCGGAGCCGCGATGGCGACAGCCATCTGGGGCATGTCTTTCCTGACGGGCCGCGGGATCGGGGAGGCTTGCGCTATTGCATCAATTCGGCGAGCCTGCGATTCGTGCATCGCGAGGATATGGAAGCAGAGGGATACGGCGCGTATCTCGATCAGGTGGAGGATATGAGATGAGCGGACGAGCGGTTCTGGCGGGGGGATGTTTCTGGGGGATGCAGGGTCTGATCCGCAAGCTGCCGGGCGTGATCTCGACCCGCGTGGGCTATACCGGAGGCGATGTGCCCAATGCGACCTATCGCAATCACGGCACCCATGCCGAGGGAATCGAGATCATGTTCGATCCCGCGAAGATCAGCTATCGGCGACTGCTGGAATTCTTCTTCCAGATCCATGATCCGACCACGGTCAACCGGCAAGGCAATGATGTCGGCCTCAGCTATCGCTCGGCGATCTATTACGTCGATGAGACGCAGAGGCAGGAGGCGCTGCGCACCATCGCCGATGTCGAGGCAAGCGGATTGTGGCCCGGCAAGGTGGTGACGGAGGTCTCGCCCGCGGGCGATTTCTGGCAGGCGGAGCCGGAGCATCAGGACTATCTCAAGCGGCTTCCGCAGGGTTATACCTGTCATTTCCCGCGCGCCGACTGGGTGTTGCCGCGCGTCGAGGCGCCGACGGAAAGCTGAAGATCGGGGCCGGAACAGAGACTGTTTCGGCCTGAGCGAACCGGCGAAAGGGCGATCCAGCCATGCGGCCCTTGACAGGCATCGCGCTCAAGCTGGCCTCGGTGATGCTGTTCATCACCATGTCCGCGCTGATCAAGGCGGTGGCGGGGCACGTGCCGCCCGGAGAGTCGGTGTTCTTCCGGTCGTTTTTTGCCATTCCGGTGATTCTGACCTGGCTTGCGCTGAGGGGCGATCTGCGCACCGGGCTGCGCGTGCGCTCGCCGATGGGGCATTTCTGGCGCGGATTCGTGGGCACGGCGGCGATGGGGATGGGCTTTGCGGCGCTGGGGCTCTTGCCGCTGCCGGAAGTGACGGCGCTCGGCTATGCGGCGCCTCTGCTGGTGGTGGTGTTTGCCGCGATGTTTCTCAACGAGCAGGTCGGCGTGTTTCGCATCAGCGCGGTGGGGCTGGGCCTGATCGGGGTCTTGATCGTGCTGGCGCCGCGCCTGACGGCGCTGAGCGGGCCTGTGGTCGAGACCATGCAGGCGGTCGGCGCGATGCTGGCACTCACCGGGGCGATTTGTGCGGCGCTGGCGCAGATCTATGTGCGCAAGCTGGTGCAGACCGAGGAAACGAGTGCGATCGTGTTCTATTTCTCGGTGACGTCCACGCTCTTGTCGCTGCTGACGCTGCCCTTTGGATGGGTTCTGCCGACCGGCGCCGAACTGGGGTTGCTGGTGCTTGCGGGGCTCTTGGGCGGGATCGGGCAGATCTTTCTGACCTCCTCCTATCGCTTTGCCGACGCCAGCGTGGTGGCGCCGTTCGATTACGCCTCGATCCTGTTTGCACTGGGGATCGGGTATTTCATCTTTGACGAGGTGCCCACGGGGGCGATGCTGACCGGCGCTTCGCTGGTGGTTGTTGCGGGGATCATCATCATCTGGCGCGAACGGCAGCTAGGCATCCGGCGCAACAAGGCGCGCGCGGCGCGCACGCCGGAATGACGCTCAGCCGCCCGTGAGCCAGGCCAGCGCATAGGGCGGCCAGATCATCGCCCGGCGGAACCGGCCCAGCGGCCAGCGGCGCGGTGGTGTGCGCAGGATGTCGGGATAGGGGTGGCGTGGCGCACGGTCCAACGCCAGATCGGCGAGGATCGCGCCGGCATGGGTAGCCATGGCCACGCCGTTGCCGTGGTAGGACAGCCCGGTGAAGGCGCCCGTCATGCCGGGGATCGGCCCGGCATAAGGCGTGAGATCGGGAGCGAGGGACAAAAGGCCGTTCCAGCTGTGCGGTGTCTCAACCTCGGCCCAGGCGGGGAACATCCGCTCGAAATGGACCCTGATGGTGCGGTGCATCCGCGCGTCGAAGCCTGCCGAGGAAAAGAGCCCGCCGCGCATCCCAAAGAGCATCCGGTTGTCGGGCATCAGGCGGAAATAATGCATGAAGAACCGGTCGTCATAGCACATCTGCCGCGTGCTCCAGCCCTGCGCAGCAATCTCGTCGTCGGTCATCGGACGGGTGACGATGACGTTGGATTGCGTGGGGATGTAGCGGGCGCGCATCCAGTCCGGCAGATCGTCGGAGGAATAGCCATTGGTGGCGACGATCAGGCGGCGGGCGGTGATCTGCGCCCGGGGCGTGGTGAGGTGGAACCGATCATCCTGACGGATCGCGGTGACGGGAGAGTTGGCATGGATTGCCGCGCCGGCGCGGGAGGCGGCAGCGGCCAGACCCAGCGTGTATTTCAGCGGGTTGAGGGCAAAGCCGATGGGCGTGGTGAGGGCCGCGTGAAACGGGCCTTTCATGCCCATCTGCGCCAGTTCAGAGCCGGGAATCAGGGTGGGCGTCACGCCATAGTCGGCCTTGATCCGTGCAGCGCGGTCGGCAAATCCCTCTGCCGCCCTTGCGGTATGCGCCAGCACCGTTTCGCCCTCGGAATGGGTGTCGGCACTGATGGCGTGATCGGCGATCAGGGCCTTGGCCGTGTTCACGGCCTCGATTTCGGTGTGGCGCCATTCGCGGCGGGCCTCCTCGCCATGCAGCTTGCGCAGAACCCCGTCCGAGGCGGCCGATCCGCCCAGACAGCAGAAGCCGCCATTGCGCCCTGAGGCGCCCCAGCCGGGGATTTCTGCCTCGAGGACGTGCACCTCCTGCCCCGCTTCGGCCAGATGCAGCGCCGCCGAGAGGCCGGTAAAGCCCGCGCCGATTACCGCCACGTCGCAGGTGATCGGGCCTTTGGCCGCGGGGTAGGCGGGCAGAGGCGCGGTATCGCTCCAGTAGCACTGCGCGCGCGGGCCCTTGCCATAGGCATGGGCCGGAAAGACCCGTCTCATGCCCGCACGGCGGCGCGTTCGTCGGCCTGCTGGCGCAGGCTGGCCCGTTTTGTCATCAGCGAGGCGGCAATCACCGCCGCGGCGACGATACCGATCATTATCGTGGAGAGCGCGTTGATCTCGGGCGAGACGCCAAGGCGCACCGCCGACCAGATCTTGATCGGCAGGGTGGTGGAGGAGGGCCCGGCGGTAAAGGAGGCGATCACCAGATCGTCGAGCGAGAGGGTGAAGGCCAGAAGCCAGCCCGAGATCACCGCCGGGGCGATGATCGGCAGCGTGACGAGGCGAAAGGCATCGAAGGGTGAGCAACCGAGATCAAGTGCGGCCTCTTCCAGCGAGCGGTCGAAGGTCACGAGCCGCGAGGAGACCACGACCGAAACGAAGCACATGGTAAAGGTCGTGTGCGCAAGGATGATGGTGAAAACGCCGCGATCCAGCCCGATACCGATGAACAGCAGCAGCAGCGAGAGGCCGGTGATCACCTCGGGCATGACGAGCGGCGCGTAGATCATGCCGGAAAACAGCGTCCGCCCGTAGAAGCGGCCGGCGCGCACCAGCACGAGCGCCGCCATCGTGCCGAGGACCGTGGCAATGCTCGAGGAGGCCAGCGCCACCTTGGCCGTCACCAAGGCCGCGTCGAGAAAGGCCTGGTTGCTCATCAAGGTGCCATACCATTTGGTCGAGAATCCGGCCCAGACCGTCACCAGCTTGGATTCGTTGAAACTGTAGATGATGAGGATGATCATCGGCAGGTAGAGAAAGGCAAATCCCAGCGTGAGCGAGGTGGCGTTGAACCAGCTGATGCGTCTCATTGCTCGGCCTCCCGGCTTTTCTGTTCGTTCATCTGGAAGAGGACGATGGGCACGATCAGGATCAGGAGCAGCACGACCGCCACGGCAGATGCCACCGGCCAGTCGCGGTTGTTGAAGAATTCCTCCCACAGCACCTTGCCGATCATCAGGGTCTGCGATCCACCCAGCAGCGAGGGGATGACAAACTCGCCGATCACCGGGATGAAGACCAGAAAGCAGCCCGCGATGATGCCGGTTTTCGAGAGCGGCACGGTGATGAGCCAGAAGGCCGTGAGGCGTGAACAGCCCAGATCTTCGGCCGCCTCGAGCAGCGATCCGTCCATCCTCTCGAGCGCGGAATAGATCGGCAGGATCATGAAGGGCAGGTAGGTATAGACGATGCCGATATAGACGGCGGTCGGCGTGTTGAGGATCGTGAGCGGCGTGGAGATCAGTCCCAATCCGAGCAGGAGCTGGTTGAGATAGCCCTCGGTCGAGAGAATGCCCATCCAGGAATAGACGCGGATCAGGAAGGAGGTCCAGAACGGCAGGATCACCAGCATCATCAGCGTGGGCCGCCAGTGATCCGGCGCACTGGCCATGCCATAGGCGATCGGATAGCCCACCAGAAGCGTGAGGATCGTGGAGATAAAGGCGATTGTGAGCGAGGAGACATAGGCCTTCCAATAGAGGGAGTCGGTGGCCAGGAAGGCAAAATTCTCGAAGTCGAGTTCGCTGAAGAAGTCCTTGATCCCCTGCCAGCCCGCGCGGAAATCGAGGGTTGGCGTATAGGGCGGGATGGCGGTGGCGATGTCGCTGAGGCTGATCTTGAACACGATCAGGAAGGGCACGAGAAACAGCGCCAGAAGCCAGGCATAGGGCAGGGCGATGAGGGCAAGACGGCGCATGATGTCAGCCTTTCAACAGCACGGCGGCGGTGTCGGTCCAGGACAGCCAGACGGTATCTTCCCAGGTGAAATCGCGGCGCGAGAGGCGACGGGTATTTGCGGTCTGTGCCTTGATCTTCTGACCGTTCGGCAGAACAACGTGATAGGTCGAGAGATTGCCGAGATAAGCGATGTCGATGATCTTGCCCTGCACCGCATTGGTGCGGCCTTCGGGCCTTTCCGCGGAAATGGCGACCTTCTCGGGCCTCAGCGCCAGATAGCCGGTCTGTCCGTTGTCAAACTCTGCGTCGAATTCCGAATAGAGCGTCGGCTGTCCTTCGGCGAAGGTAACGTCATAGCCCTTGTCGCGCCGGTGAACCTTGCCGGGTATGATCGTCACCTCGCCGATGAAATCGGCGACATAGACGGAATTGGGCATCTCGTAGATGCGCGCCGGCGTATCGGCCTGGATGATGCGGCCATTGTCCATCACCGCGACGCGGCTTGCGACGGTCATCGCCTCTTCCTGGTCGTGGGTGACGATCACGAAGGTGGTGCCGGTCTTTTCCTGAATGTCCATCAGTTCGAATTGCGTGGCCTGCCGCAGCTTGGCATCGAGCGCGCCCATCGGTTCGTCGAGCAGGAGCAGCTTCGGGGCCTTGGCGAGGCAGCGGGCGAGCGCTACACGTTGCCGCTGGCCGCCGGAAATCTGGTGCGGCTTGCGTTTGGCGAACTGTTCCAGCCGGGTGAGCTTGAGCATTTCGGCGACGCGCGCCTCGATCTCGGCCTTGGGCTTGTTGTCGCGCCTGAGGCCGAACGCGATGTTCTCCCAGACCGAGAGATGCGGAAAGAGCGCGTAGGACTGAAACATCATGTTGATCGCGCGCTTGTTGGGCGGGATCGGTGCCATGTCCTGACCGCCCAGAAGGATCGTGCCCTCGGTCGGGGTCTCGAAGCCCGCAAGCATACGCATCATCGTCGTCTTGCCGCAGCCAGAAGGGCCAAGCAGCGCAAAGAATTCGCGTTCGTAGATGTCGAAGGTCTGGTTGTCGATGGCAACGAATTCACCGAACCGCTTGGTCACGCCCTTGAACTGAATAAGCGGCTTTTCGGCCGGATCGTTCCAGGGTTCAAAAACATTCTGTGCCATATGTGCCCCCGACAAACTATTGAAAAACCCGCGCAAACGGTGGCTTGCGCGGGTGAATGGCTGGATGCGTCAGGTGCCGGACTTGATCTTGGTCCAGAGGCGGGTCACGACCCGCTGGACCTTGGCATCATAGGGCGTCATGGTGTAGAGGTTGTCGATCGCCTCTGCCGAAGGATAGATCGCCGGATCGCCGATCACATCCTCAACCAGAAAGCCCTGGCTCGCCTTGTTGCCGTTGGCGTAATAGACATAGTTCGAGGCGGTGGCCATGTTTTCCGCATCCATGATGAAGTTCAGGAACTGATGAGCGCCGTCCGGATTGGGCGCATCGACCGGAATCGCCATCTGGTCGAACCACATCTGCGCGCCTTCCTTGGGCGCGTTATAGGCGATCTCGACCCCATTATTGGCCTCTGACGCGCGGTCGCGCGCCTGAAGGATGTCGCCTGACCAGCCGACCGCGACGCAAATATCGCCATTGGCGATCGCGTTGATGTATTCGGAACTGTTGAACTTCTGAATATAGGGACGAACGGCCATCAGCACCTCTTCGGCCCTGGCGATCACGTCCGGGTCGTGGCTGTTGGGATCCTCGTTGACGTATTTGAGCGCCATCGGGATCATTTCGGTGGGCGCATCGAGGAAATGAACGCCACAGGCGGCGAGTTTCGCCATGTTGGACGGGTTCAGCACGAGGTCGAGACTGTCGATCGGGGCATCCGCGCCAAGGATCTCCGTGACCTTGCCGACGTTCACGCCGATGCCGGTGGTGCCCCACATGTAGTTGATCGAATGGGCGTTGTCGGGGTCATACTGTGCCGTGCGGCTGGTGATCACGTCCCACATGTTCTCGAGGTTGGGCAGCTTGGACTTGTCGAGTTTCTGAAACGCCCCGGCCTCGATCTGGCGTTGCAGGAAGGTTCCGGTCGGCACAACGACATCATAGCCCGAGCCGCCGGCCAGCATCTTGGTTTCCAGCACCTCGTTGCTGTCGAACACGTCATAGATGAGCTTGAACCCGGTTTCGGCCTCGAATTTTGCCAGCAGCGATTCGTCGATATAGTCGGACCAGTTGTAGACCCGCACCTCCTGTGCCTGTGCGGCGAGTGCGCCAAGGGCAAGAGCGGCCGTTGTGTTCAGTATAAGATATCGCATGATTGTCTCCCGTTGATCGGCATTTTTTCTGCCTTGGCGTGGATTTGATCAAACAAATCCGCGTTTGGCAATATGGTAATGCTTTCATGCAAGCGCTAAACTCGCAAGCAGAGACATTGACAGCCAGGAGGGAGACTCTCGTCGGATGAACGCTGCTGCACAGAAATTGAGCGCCCCGGTGGCGGAGATTAGTCGGCTGCCGGCCCATGAGCTGATCCATCGCCAGTTGCGGGATCTTGTGCTCTTTGGCGATCTGGCGCCGGGTGAGGCGGTGACGATCCAAGGCCTCTCGGAACGGTTGGGCGCGGGCATGACACCGGTGAGAGAAGCCATCCGGCGGCTGATCGCCGAGGGCGCGCTGGAGTTTCAGGGCAACAGACGGGTCAGCGTTCCGCTGTTGACCGCCGACAATATCAGCGAGTTAATCACGGCACGTCAATGGCTTGATCCACATCTTACCCAACGGGCAACGGAGCGTGCGACCGCGGAGGATCTGGTATGGCTCGCCGTGACGGATGATGATCTGGACCGCGCCATCCTGCGCGGCGATCTGCGCGCCTATCTGGAACTGAACTATCGGTTTCACAAACGCCTCTACGACATCGCCGCCGCGCCGATTCTGGCGGATCTGGCGGATGGGCTCTGGCTACGGTTCGGGCCGTCTCTGAGGGTGGTTTGCGGCCGCATCGGAACCCAGAACCTGCCGGACAAACACAAGGCCATGCTGGCGGCGATGCAGGCAAGGGATGCCGACGCGGCGGCGCGGGCCATTCGCGAAGATGTGATCCAGGGCATGGAGCAGGTGCGTCAATCCCTGGAGCAAGGGTCAGTTTGAGCTGAGTCGATTGACTCTTTGTAATTTGATCATATTCTGACGCCAAGCGGTCCGAGGACCGGCCCACCCGACTGTCGAAAGGGATTGCCATGACCATCATCACCAACCATATGCCCACCGCGGAATTGCAGGCGCTGGATGCAGCGCATCACATGCACCCGTTCACCAACGGCAATCAGCTGGCGGCCAAGGGCACGCGGATCATCACGCGGGCGCAGGGCGTGATGCTGACCGACAGCAAGGGCAACGAGATCCTCGACGGCATGGGGGGCCTGTGGTGTGTGAATATCGGCTATGGCCGCAGCGAGCTGGCCGAGGTCGCGGCGCGGCAGATGCGCGAACTGCCGTTCTACAACACGTTCTTTCAGACCAGCCATGTGCCGGTGATCGCGCTCTCGGCCAAGCTCGCGGAACTGGCGCCGGGGGATCTCAACCACGTCTTCTATGCCGGGTCGGGCTCCGAGGCGAACGACACCAATATCCGCATGGTGCGCACCTACTGGGCGCAGATGGGCGAGCCTGCGCGCAACATCATCATCAGCCGCAGGAACGCCTATCACGGGTCCTCCATGGGCAGCGGCAGCCTCGGCGGCATGTCGGGCATGCATGCGCAGGGCGGCCTGCCGATCCCGGACATCCATCATATCGATCAGCCGCACTGGTATGCGGAAGGTGGCGACATGGATCCGGAAGCGTTCGGTCTGGCGCGGGCCCGGCAGCTTGAGGAAAAGATCGAGGAACTGGGCCCGCATCGCGTCGCGGCCTTTATCGGCGAGCCGGTGCAGGGCGCCGGCGGCGTGATCATCCCGCCCGACAGCTACTGGCCGGAAATCCAGCGGATCTGTGACAAATACGGCATCCTGCTGATCGCCGACGAGGTGATCTGCGGCTTTGGCCGGACCGGCAACTGGTTCGGCTCGCAGACAATGGGGATCCGCCCCGACATCATGACAGTGGCCAAGGGGCTGTCCTCGGGCTATGCGCCGATCGGCGGCTCGATCGTATCGGATCGCGTGGCGGAGGTGATGAACGATTGCGAGTTCAACCATGGCTATACCTATTCGGGGCATCCGGTGAGCTGCGCCGTGGCGCTGGAAAACCTGCGCATCCTTCAGGAGGAGAAGATCGTCGAGCGTGTCGCGCAGGAGACCGCGCCCTATCTGAAACGGAAATGGGAAAGCCTTTGCGAGCATCCGCTGGTCGGCGAGACGCGGATCGTCGGCATGATGGGATCGCTGGCGCTGACGCCGCACAAGGCCAGCCGCGCCAAGTTCGCCTCGGAGCCGGGCACGGCGGGCTATATCTGCCGCGAGCGCTGCTTTGCCAACAATCTGGTGATGCGCCATGTCGGCGATCGCATGATCATCTCCCCGCCGCTGGTGATCTCGAAATCCGAGATCGACTTGCTGATCGAGCGGGCCTGGATGTCGCTCGATCAGGCGGAAAAGCAGATCCGCGACGAGGGGCTCATGAAGGCTGCGATGTGAGGGGCCAGCCCCTCACACTCCCCGGGATATTTGCGGCCAGAAGATACTAGGGGATGGTCCCGGTTTCTTCTGGCTGAAAATATCCCCGCCGGAGGCATCCTCGGATGCGCCGCGCGGCCCGGTTTCAGGTCTTGATGAACATCCTGCGGGGGCGGTTGCAGAAGGTTTCGGCGGGGCCGGTGTCCTTGATGAGGATCGATTCGGTGATTTCCAGACCCCAGTCGGACATCCACAGCCCCGGCATGAAGTGAAAGGTCATGCCGGGCTCGAGCACGGTTTCGTCCTCGGCGCGCAGGCTGATCGTGCGTTCGCCCCAGTCGGGCGGGTAGCTGAGGCCGATCGGATAGCCGCAGCGTGCGCCGCGGGTGATGCCCGCACGTTCCAGAGGTGTAGCCAGCGCATTGGCGATGTCGCAGGCGCGATTGCCGGCCCGCGCGACCTCGAGCCCGGCCTCCAGCCCCTCGAGCAGGGCCTTTTCGGCGTCGAGCAGGAATTGCGGCGGTTTGCCCAGAAAGAGCGTCCGGCAGAAGGGGACGTGATAGCGGCGGTAGCAGCCGGCAATCTCGAAGAAGGTCGCCTCGCCGGTGGCGAAGGGGCGCCCGTCCCATGTGAGATGGGGCGCTGCGGCATCCGAGCCCGAGGGCAGGAGCGGCACGATGGCGGGGTAATCCCCCCAGGCGCCCTCGACGCCGCGAATCGCATCGCGGAAGATCTCGGCCACGATCTCGTTCTTGGGGAGGCCCGGCTCGACCCGTTCGAGCAAACCGTCCACGATCTTTTCAGAGATCCGCGCGGCCTTGCGCATGAAGCCGAGTTCCTCCTCGGATTTGATCCCGCGCTGCCAGTTCACCAGCGCGGTGGCATCAAGGAAGGTCGCGTTGGGCAATTCGGCGCGCAGCACATCCATGGCCTTGGCGGAGAAATAGTAGTTGTCCATCTCGACGCCGATGCGTTTGTCGGCGAGGCCCATGCCGGTCAGGCGCTGGGCGAGATCCTGCATCGGGTGGCGCTCGGTCGATTGCACGTAATTGTCCGCGTAGCCCATGACCCGGTCGTCGGTCATCCAGACGGTGCGCACGCCACCATTGGCATCCTGATTGCGTCCCCACCAGATCGGATCGGCATCGGGCAGCACGATCACCCCCTGATGCACATAGAACGACCAGCCGTCATAGCCAGTCAGCCAGTGCTGATTCGAGGGATCGGTCACAAAGAGCGCGTCGAGGTCACGGGTGGCCATCGCGCTGCGGGTCTTGGCAAGGCGGCGGGCGTATTCACGGGGGGTGAAGGGAAGGGTCTTGTCGGTCATGGCGTGGTCCGTTGCGTGGCTGTCCTGCCAACTCTAGGGCGCTACCGGGCGATTGTCGCAATGATTTCGTCACCTCTTGTCGTTTTCAGGCGTCTCCTGCGTGCGGTTGACGCGGTGCGCCGTGGATATCAGAGTGCCGGCGTTCGGCAAGACGGGGGTGGAGCGCCAGATGAAACTCGATGCGCGGGATCTGGAGATCCTGAAGGTGCTGGCCAGCGAAGGCCGGATCACCAAGGCGGAGCTTGCAGAGCGCATCGGCCTCTCGGCCAGCCCATGCTGGGAGCGGCTTCGGCGGCTTGAAGACGCAGGGTTCATCGAGGGCTATCAGGCGCGGATCAGTCTCAGAAAGCTTGGTCCGCATGTCACGGTGTTTGTGGCCGTGGAACTGTCCGACCATACGGCAGCAAGCTTTCGTGCCTTCGAGGGGGCGATCCAGCGCCACGGCGAGGTCACGGGCTGCTGGGCGCTTGGGGGCGGGTTCGACTATCTCATGCAGGTCGTCACGCGCGACATCGAGTCCTATCAGCGGCTGATCGACGAGTTGCTGGAGGCGCGGATCGGGTTGGCGCGCTATTTCAGCTATGTGGTCACGAAGTCGGTGAAATCGCCGCAACTGCCGCCGCTGGAGATCTTTGCCGGATGACCCGTCTGCGAAAGAACGCGCGGAAAGAGGAAGATTCTGCGCCCCAATCGTCATTCGGGCCCCGATTCTGGGGACTGTGCTGCATCATCGCGCAGATCGGGCGGCCCTGACGCGCGACGCCCCAACACGAAGGAAACACCAGATGCTGCGCAACGACCAACTGGCGGAGTGGGACCGCGAAAGTTTCTTTCATCCCTCGACGCATCTGGCGCAATTCGCGCGCGGCGAGGTGCAGAACCGGGTGATTGTCGGCGGCAAGAACTGTCATATCGAGGATCGTGACGGCAACAGGTTTCTGGATGCCTTTGCCGGGCTCTATTGCGTCAACGTGGGCTATGGCCGCCCCGAGATCGCCGAGGCGATTGCGACACAGGCGCGCGAGCTGGCCTATTACCATGCCTATGTGGGGCATGGCACCGAGGCGTCGATCACGCTTGCGAAGATGATCATGGATCGTGCGCCCAAGGGCATGAGCAAGGTCTATTTCGGTCTTTCGGGTAGTGACGCCAACGAGACCAATGTCAAGCTGATCTGGTATTACAACAACATCCTCGGTCGGCCCGGGAAGAAGAAGATCATCTCGCGCTGGCGGGGCTATCACGGATCAGGGTTGATGACCGGTTCGCTCACCGGGCTGGAGTTGTTTCACAAGAAATTCGACCTGCCGCTGGCGCAGGTGATCCACACAGAGGCGCCCTATTATTTCCGCCGTGCCACTCTGGATCAGACCGAGGCGCAGTTCGTTGCGCATTGCGCGGCGGACCTCGAGGCGTTGATCGCGCGCGAGGGGGCGGAGACCATCGCCGCCTTCATTGGTGAGCCGGTGCTGGGCACCGGGGGCATCGTGCCGCCGCCCGCCGGCTATTGGGCCGCCATTCAGGAGGTGCTGAACCGGCATGACATCCTTCTCGTGGCCGACGAGGTGGTCACGGGTTTTGGCCGTCTGGGCACGATGTTCGGCTCTGATCATTACGGGATCAGGCCGGATCTGATCACCATCGCCAAGGGGCTGACGAGCGCCTATGCGCCGCTTTCGGGGTCGATCGTCGGCGCGAAGATGTGGCAGGTTCTGGAACGGGGCACCGACGAGAACGGCCCGATCGGCCATGGCTGGACCTATTCGGCGCATCCCATCGGGGCGGCGGCGGGGGTGGCGAACCTGAAGCTGCTCGACGATCTGGGGCTGATCGCCAATGCCCGCGAGGTGGGGGGCTATCTGAACCGCACCATGGCCGAGGCGCTGGGTGATCATCCCAACGTGGGCGAGGTGCGCGGTGAGGGGATGCTCTGTGCCGTGGAATTCGTGAAGGCGCGCGAGAAACGGGTGTACTTTGACGCCGCCGACAAGGTGGGGCCGCAGATTGCCGCAGCGCTGCTGGCGCAGGGGGTCATCGCACGGGCCATGCCGCAGGGTGATATCCTTGGCTTTGCACCACCTTTCTGCCTGACCAAGGCCGAGGCGGATGAGATCGTGGACAAGACCGCAAAAGCTGTAAGATCGGTTCTGGGACAGGGTGAGTCTGGCAAAGGCCCGCTTGGACGCCTCTGACGGCCGGGTCGTGCGCAGTTTGGCCAGCGCCTGCGGCAGGAAAATCGCCTTTTATTGGCCCTGACGCGGGCGGTTTGAACTGCTCGCGTCGGTTTACGGAAAAATGTGCCGCAATCCGCTTGCAACATTGCGGCTTTGACGTTTTAATTTCGACTGAACGCGGGGGACGCCGCGATAAAAAAGAACAGGGAGCCAAATTTGGCCGATACCAAGACCAACGACGCGTTCGTTGCCTTTGAACGTGTGCAAAAGAGCTATGACGGCGAGACTCTGGTCGTCAAGGATCTGAACCTCACCATGCCGAAAGGCGAATTCCTGACCATGCTTGGGCCGTCGGGATCGGGCAAGACGACCTGCCTGATGATGCTGGCCGGGTTCGAGACCGCGACGCATGGGGAAATCAAGCTCGATGGTGTGAGCATCAATCACATCCCGCCACACAAGCGCGGGATTGGTATGGTGTTTCAGAACTATGCGCTGTTTCCACACATGACGATCGCCGAGAACCTGAGTTTTCCGCTGGAAGTGCGCAAGATCGGCAAATCCGACCGCGAGGGCAAGATCAAGCGGGCGCTCGAGATGGTCGAGATGGGGGCGTTCGGTGGCCGCCGCCCCTCGCAGCTTTCGGGTGGGCAGCAGCAGCGCGTGGCGCTGGCGCGGGCGCTGGTGTTTGAGCCGGAACTGGTGCTGATGGATGAGCCGCTTGGTGCGCTCGACAAGCAGTTGCGCGAGAAGATGCAGTTCGAGATCACGCACCTGGCGCATGAGTTGGGAATCACCACGGTTTATGTGACGCATGACCAGACAGAGGCGCTCACGATGTCGGATCGGGTGGCGGTTTTCAACGATGGCCGGATCCAGCAGATCGCGCCGCCTGATGAGCTCTACGAGAGCCCGCAAAACAGTTTCGTGGCGCAGTTCATCGGCGAGAACAACACTCTCAACGGCACCGTCAAGGAGATCCGCAAGGGTCTGGCGCTGGTCCAACTGGACAATGGCGATGTGATCGACGCGGTGCCGGTCAATGTCGAGAAACCGGGCGACCGCACGCTGATCTCGATCCGCCCCGAACGGGTCGAATTCAACCGCGACCGGCTAAGCCCCGATGCGCATACGCTCAAGGCCGAGGTGGCCGAGTTCATCTACATGGGCGACATCTTTCGCACCCGGCTCAAGGTGGCGGGACGGGAAGATTTCATCATCAAGACCCGCAACGCCCCAGATCAGCGGCGCCTGCAACCGGGCGAGCAGATCGAGATCGGCTGGCTGGCAGAGGATTGCCGCGCGCTGGATGCGCCATAGGAATCAAGAATTCGCGCGATCCGATCCCGGACAGCGCGCGATGAGCAAGGCCCTATACGTTCTTCCCGTAGCGCGGGGCCGATCCATCCGAAACGGGACTAAATAAACAGGGAGTATGTTATGAATCTCACAAAAGCTCTACTTGCCACGACGGCGCTGACGGTTGCGGCGGGCACCGCCGTGACCGCGCAGGACATGGCCAACAGCATGACGCTGGTCAGCTGGGGTGGCTCCTATCAGGTGAGCCAGGACAAGGCCTATCTGCAACCCTACCTTGCCAACAATCCGGGCGTGAGCGCGACCTGGGATGAAAGCTCGGCCGAGGCCGTGGCCAAGCTGCGCGCGATGAACGAGGCGGGCAACGTGACCTGGGATCTGGTCGATGTCGTGGCCTCTGACGCGATGCGTCTGTGCGACGAGGGTCTGGCGATGGAGCTTGATCACGACAAGGATCTGGCGGCCGCGCCCGATGGCACGTCGGCCAGCGAAGACTTTGGCGATCTGCTGGTCAGCGACTGCTTCGTGCCGCAGATCGTCTATTCGACGACCTTTGGCTATCGCACCGACATGGTGCCTGCGGGCACCGAGCCGCCGAGCAGCATCTGCGACGTGTTCGATCTGGCCAAATATCCCGGCAAGCGGTCGTTGCAGAAGCGGCCGATCGACAACATGGAATGGGCGCTCTATTGCGATGGCGTGGCCAAGGAAGACATCTATCCGACGCTGAGCACCGAAGAAGGTGTGAACCGCGCGCTGGCAAAACTCGGCACGATCAAGGATCAGGTTGTCTGGTGGTCGGCCGGTGCGGAAACGCCGCAGCTTCTGGCGGATGGCGAGGTCTTCATGGGCTCGACCTACAACGGACGCCTCTTTTCGGCGATTGCCGAGCAGAAGCAGCCGATCGCCATGATGTGGGACATGCAGTCGTTCGACCTTGACGGCTGGATCGTTCCGGCCGGTCTGCCGGCCGATCGTCTGGCGCGGGTGATGGACTTCCTCAGGTTCGCCACCGACACGCAACGTCTGGCGGATCAGGCGGCGTACATCTCTTACGGTCCGGCGCGGGCGTCTTCGGCGCCGCTGGTGGGCAAACATGCGGAACTGGGCATCGAGATGGCGCCGCATATGCCGACCGATCCGGCCAATGCGGCCAACACCCATATCTATGACTATGAGTGGTGGGCCGACAACCGCGACGATCTGGATGCGAAATTCCAGGCTTGGCTCGCGCAGTAAGAGCGGCTGAAAAAATGGAGGGGGCCCGCGTGGCCCCCTTCGCCCAGACCGGGCGCAAGACCCGGCCATGATCAACAAGACTGTCCGACGGGGATGACATGAGCGATACCACCCATACCGGCCCGGTTCTGGCCGCAGACGGCACGCCGCTGAAGCGCAGCCTGCGCCGCGCGCTCCGGGCGCAGAAGATGCGGGCGCTGGCGCTGATCGCGCCGCTGCTGATTTTCGTTCTCGTGGCCTTTATCGCACCGATCGCGGACATGCTGTTTCGCTCTGTCGAGAACCAGATCGTTGGCAATACCCTGCCGATGACGGTCGAGGAGTTAAGAGACTGGGATGCGACCGACACGCCGGATGAACAGGTGTTTCGGGCACTCTTTTTCGATCTTTTCCTGGCGGCGGAGGCCAAGGAGCACACCAAGCTGGGCAGCCGGCTGAACTATGAGCAAAGCGGGATTTCCTCGCTCTTTCGGACCACCGGCCGTGATGTGGACAAGATCGGCAAGGTGTTCGAGAAGGCGCTGAAAGAGATTGATCCGGGTTTTGGCGAGGCGCAGTTCTGGTATGACATGATGTCGGGCGGGGCCGGGGCCGAGAGCAACGAGCGCCTCATGTCCAATCAGATCGGCCGTCTGGAGCAACTGGAAGTCAGCAGTTTCAGCGGCGACACGGGATTCATGCCGGGTGCGGCGATGTCCGAGATTCTGCCCAACACGGCGCGCGCCTATTCCGCCTTTGCCGCGTTCACGCATTTCGTGGACGCAGATGTCGTTGCCGAGAAAAAGCCATGGGAGGCGGTTCACGCGGCGCTTGCCATCGACCTCGAAGATCCCGCCACCGCGACGGCGCTGGCCGGGTATGACGGGCCGGGTGCGGATGCGTTGCGCCGTGCCGCCGCGGCCGATCTGCCGCCCGTCGGGATGAAGGCCGCCTTGATCGCATCGAACAAGGACTGGCAGCGGGTCGATTTCTGGCAGGTCATCAGGACCTATTCCCCGCCCTACACCACCGGCTATTTCCTCAATGCGGTGGATATGGAAAAGACACCGCAGGGCATCGCCCTGCGCAGCGCGGATGAGCGGATCTATGGCATCCTCTTCAAGCGCACGATGTTCATGTCGCTGGTGATCACCATCAGCTGCATCCTGCTGGGCTATCCGGTGGCTTGGCTGATGGCCAACCTGCCCGCCCGCAAGGCGAACCTGCTGATGATCCTGGTTCTCTTGCCGTTCTGGACCTCGCTTCTGGTGCGCACGAGTGCGTGGAAGGTGATGTTGCAGCAACAAGGCGTGATCAATGACGTTCTGGTCTGGCTGGGACTGGTCGCCGATGAGAATCGGCTGATCATGATCAACAATCAGTTCGGCACCATCGTGGCGATGACGCATATCCTGCTGCCCTTCATGATCCTGCCGATGTATTCGGTGATGCAGACCATCCCGCCAAGCTATCTGAGGGCGGCAAAATCGCTGGGGGCAAACAACTGGACGGCGTTCTGGCGGGTCTATTTCCCGCAATCGGTGCCGGGCATCGGGGCGGGCTCGATCCTCGTCTTCATCCTCGCCATCGGCTATTACATCACGCCCGAGATCGTGGGCGGCACGACCGGCACGTTCATCTCGAACCGGATCGCCTATCACATCTCGACCTCGCTCAACTGGGGTCTGGCGGCGGCGCTGGGAACGATCCTCTTGGCGGCGGTGCTCATCCTCTACTGGGCCTATGACCGGATCGTCGGCATCGACAATGTGAAGCTGGGAGGCTGACGCGAGATGAACGGATTCACACTGACACCGGTCGAGACGAAACCTCTGGCCTTTGCCCTGCCGGTGATCGGCGCAGCGGGGGCGGTGGCCGGGCTCTTCGTGGGCACGGCGCATGGTTCGGGGATGATGGGTGTGATTGTGGGGGCGCTGCTGCTGATGGCGCTGGGATTTGTCGCGCTCAGGGTGACGGGTTCTGGAATGGAAAGACCGACGCGCTGGGCCATCATCGTGCTATTCGCGATTGCGGGTGTCCTGATCGCGCGCCTGCCGGGGGTCATTCTGGGCGGGCTCTTTGGCTGGTTCTTCTCGTGGTTCATCTTCTGGATCGGCGAGGGGCGTTATCGCGCCAGCCTCGCCCCCTATCTCACCTCCGGGCAGGTGCTCTGGCATTACAGCTTTCGCGTGATTTGCGGCGCGGTCTTTGTCTTTCTGATCACGCCCATTCTGGTGGTGATGCCGCTCAGCTTCAACGCGCAGGATTTCTTTACCTTTACACCGGAAATGCTGCGGTTTGATCCGGCGGGCTATAGTCTCAAGCATTACAAGGATTTCTTCACCTCGAGCGGCTGGCAGCAGGCGCTGCGCAATTCGCTGGCGATCGCGCCGGTGGCGACACTTCTGTCGGTGAGTTTCGGCACTCTGGCGGCGATCGGGCTGAGTTCGGAACATGTGCCGTTTCGGCGGGCGATCATGGCGATCCTGATCTCGCCGATGATCGTGCCGCTGATCATCTCGGCGGCGGGGATGTATTTCTTTTACAGCCGGATCGGCCTGCAAGGCACCTATTTCGGCGTGGTGCTGGCCCATGCAGCGCTTGGCATTCCCTTTGTCATCATCACCGTGACTGCGACTCTGGTCGGGTTCGACCGCTCGCTCACCCGCGCGGCGGCGAATATGGGGGCGGACCCGGTCACGACCTTTTTCCGGGTGCAGATGCCGCTCATCCTGCCGGGTGTGATTTCGGGCGGGCTGTTTGCCTTCATCACCTCGTTCGACGAGGTGGTGGTGGTGCTCTTTGTCGGCTCTGCCAATCAGCAGACGCTGCCCTGGCGGATGTTCACCGGGTTGCGCGAACAGATCAGTCCCACGATCCTGGCGGTGGCGACGATCCTGGTGGTGATCTCGATCGGATTGCTGAGCACGCTCGAGATGCTGCGGCGACGCTCCGAGCGGCTGCGGGGGATGAGTCCCGGCTGATCCCGGTGCGCCGGAGGCGGTGCCGGGGGCGCTGCCCCCGGACCCCCCTTGGGTATTTGACCCAAGAAGAAGGAGCGGCGGCGGGATGTGACGCAGCGTCGGTTCTTGCCGGTCGCGACCCGTGGCATAGGCTCGCGCGGCGGGGGCTGGTGGATGGATTACGATTACATCATCGCGGGGGGTGGATCGGCGGGCGCGGTCATGGCGGCGCGGCTGAGTGAGAATCCCGCGACCAAGGTTTGTCTGATCGAGGCGGGCGGCAGCGGGCGCGACATCTTTGTGCGGGCGCCGGGGCTGGTCGCGGCGATGGTCTCGGGGCGTCCCCGGATCAACAACTGGGCGTTTCACACCGCCCCGCAGGCGGGACTGAACGGGCAGCGCGGGTTTCAGCCGCGCGGGCGCGCCCTGGGCGGGTCGAGCGCGATCAATGCCATGCTCTATGTCCGCGGGCATCCGGCGGACTATGACGATTGGGCCGATCTGGGATGCGATGGCTGGGACTGGCAGAGCGTGTTGCCGTGGTTTCGCCGGGCGGAGCGCAATGCGCGGTTTGGCGGCGATCTGCATGGGCAGGCGGGGCCCTTGCAGGTCTGTGACCAAAGCGCGCCACGCGCCATTTCCGAGGCCTTCGTGCAGGCCTGCGAGAGCCTGCAGATCCCGCGCAATCCGGATTTCAACGGGGCAAGGCAGGAGGGCGCGGGGCTCTATCAGGTCACACAGTATTTCGACGGGCCAAAGCGGGGCGAGCGCTGTTCGGCCGCGGCCGCCTATCTCTTTCCCGTGATGGGGCGGCGCAATCTGACCGTTCTGACGGGGACGATGGTCGAAAGGGTGTTGATCGAGGCGGGGCGCGCGACCGGGCTGCGGTATCGCCATCGCGGCCGCGTGCAGGACATCAAGGCGCGGCGCGAGGTGATCCTGTGTGCGGGCACCTTTGGTTCGCCGCATCTGCTCAAGCTGTCGGGGATTGGACCGGCCGAGGAATTGCAGACCATGGGGATCGCCTTGATCCGCGATCTGCCAGGCGTGGGCGAGAATCTTCAGGATCATCTGGACTATATCCTCTCCGACACCTCGCGGCGTGAGGATGTGGTCAGCCTTGGCCCGAGGGGGCTGTGGCAACTGGGCAAGGCGGCGCTGGAATGGCGCAGGACGGGACGTGGGCATTTCGCCACCCCCTATGCCGAGGCCGGGGCGTTCCTGCGGTCCGAGCCCGGTCTGTCGCGCCCGGATCTGCAACTGCATTTCGTGATCGGTATCGTCGATGAGCACATGCGGCGGCTGCATTTCAGGCCGGGGTATTCCTGTCATGTCTGCATCTTGCGCCCCCATAGCCGGGGGCGGGTCACGCTTGGCTCGGTGCGCGCGGCGGACGCGCCGGTGATCGATCCCGCGTTCCTGAGCGATGCGCGCGATCTGGTGCTGATGAGACGCGGGGGGCGGCTGATCGAGCGGATCATGGCCGCGGCGCCGCTTGATCCGTGGCGCAAGGCGCGGCTCTATCCGCATGATGGAAGCGAGGTTGCGCTCGAGGCCGATATCCGGGCGCGGGCCGATACGATCTATCATCCGGTCGGCACCTGCGCGATGGGGCGGGGGACGATGGCGGTGGTCGATCCGGACTGTCGGGTGCATGGGGTGGCGGGGCTGCGGGTTGTCGATGCCTCTGTGATGCCGCGGCTCATTGGTGGCAATACCAATGCGCCCACGATCATGATCGCCGAGAAGATCTCGGGTGCGATGATGGGGAATGGTCCGGAGGTTCAGGCGCGATAGCGGGCGAGGAACATTCCGACCGCACCGGTCACGACACGCTCGATATCGGCCTCGGTCGGGTTGTCGCAGAGGCCACAAAGCGCGCGCACAAAGAGATCGCCCTTGCACAATTCGCTGAACTGGTTGGCGGCGAGTTCCATGTCGTCGATCCTGAGGATGCCGGAGTCGACATAAGGTGCCAGGACCTTGCTCATCCGTTCGCGCACAAGCGCCGGGCCGGAGGCGTAGAAGCGGCGCCCGAGTTCGGGGAAGCGATGCGACTCCGCCATGCAGATGCGAAACACCTGCTGGCCGAAATCCGACAGGAAGAAACGCAGGATCCGGCTGGCGGCCTCATGCAGCACCTGCTCTATCGGGGCGCCCCTGCTGATCACTTCCATGGCTTCTTCGGCCTGGCGGTTGCATTCGATGCGCGCCACTTCGGAAAAGAGCAGGCGCTTGTCGGGAAAATAGCTGTAAAGTGTCGCCTTTGAGACCTGCGCTTCGCGGGCGATCTCGTCAACGCTGGCGCCTTCGAAGCCGTCGCGCATGAACACGCGCCGCGCGCCGTCGAGCACCTGATCGAACTTGCGGCCCTTCTTTATTGCAACAGCCGGAACCGTCATGCGAACCCTCTCCGTAGGCCGGATCAGTCTAGGCGCGTAGCGTGCCGGACCGCAAGCCTATCCGTGACAGGGCGGCGTGCGGGGCTGCGATCCGTTCGCGGATGGCGTTGTTGCCGGATCAGAGCCTGTTGATGGGCACCTTGAGCATCGGATTGCCATCCTGGTCGCGGGGCACTTCACCCGCCCGCATGTTGACCTGCAAGGATGGCAGGATCAGGCGCGGCATGGCCAGCGTCGCATCGCGGGCGGTGCGGAAGGTCACGAAGTCCTCCCGCGTCTTGCCGCCGCCGACGTGGATGTTATGCGCCCGCTCTTCGCCGACGGTGGTTTCCCAACGGATTTCGCGGCCATTCGGGCCATAATCGTGACACATGAACAGCCGCATCTCGTCGGGTAGCGCGAGAACCTTCTGGATGCTGTCATAGAGTTCTCCGGCATCGCCGCCCGGGAAATCCGCCCGTGCCGAACCGCCATCGGGCATGAAGAGCGTGTCGCCGACAAAGGCGGCATCGCCCATCACATGCACCATGCAGGCGGGCGTGTGTCCCGGCGTATGCATCGCAAAACACGTCATGGTGCCCACCTGATAGGTGTCGCCATCCTTGAACAGCGCATCGAACTGACTGCCGTCGCGCTGAAACGCGGTGCCCTCGTTGAAGATCTTGCCGAAGGTCTCCTGCACGACCATGATCTTGTCGCCAATGCCGATCCTTCCGCCGAGTTTCTGCTGAATGTAGGGTGCGGCGCTCAGGTGATCGGCATGGACATGGGTCTCGATGATCCATTCGAGCGTCAGGCCCTTGCGCATGATGGACTCAATCAGCGCATCGGCATTGGTATGGGTGATCCGGCCCGCGGCCATGTCGATATCCATCACGCTATCCACCACCGCGCAGGCGGTCGAGCCGGGATCCCTGACCACATAGCTGATCGTGTTCGTCTCCGGGTCGAAAAACGCCTCGACTTGCGGCTTGATGTCGATGTTCAAGGGATAGGCGGTCATGCGGTCGCATCCACTCTTGCGCGATATGCCAGGATCATCCGGGCCACTGATATCCCGGCCAACAGGGCCACGACAAAGGCGAAAACCTCACCCTTGCCAGAGCCAAGCGCCGGCAAGGCCGCGCCCGGACAGAAGCCGGCAATCCCCCAGCCCAGTCCGAAGAGCGCCGCGCCGCCGATCAGCCGTCTGTCGATGCGGGTGTTGGTGGGCAACTGAAACCGGTCCTCGAGCAGTGGCGCAGGACGGTGCAGCACCACGCGATAGCCAAGAAAGGTGGTGATCAACGCGCCCCCCATGACGAAGATCAGGCTGGGATCCCATGTTCCGGCGATGTCAAAGAAGTTGAGAACCTTGGCCGGGTTGATCATCCCGGATATGGCGATTCCCGCGCCAAATATCAGGCCGACCACGAAGGCAGAGAGCAGGCGCATGATTTATACCCCCAGAAGGTGACGAATGACATAGACCGTCAGAAAGCAAACGGCCATGAACGTGGCGGTTGCAGCGAACGACCGCCTTGACAGACGTGCCATGCCGCAGACCCCGTGCCCCGACGTGCAGCCCGAGCCGAACGTCACGCCGATCCCGACGATGAAGCCGCCGACAAGGATCATCGGCAGGCTCACGGGCACATCGACGGCTGGCATCTGCCCGGTTGCGGCCAGCACCAGAAGCGGCCCGGCGATCATGCCTGCGATCATCATCGCGCGCCAACTCCTGTCGCCGGGACTCCCGGCCGTCAGGAGGCCGGACAGGATGCCCGTTGCCCCGAGTATGCGCCCCTGCAAGGCCATCAGCAGCACTGCCGATACCCCGATCAAGACCCCGCCTGCGAGGGATTGAAGGGGGGTGAAGGCTGTTTCGAGACCCGTCATGGACTTTCTCCTGCTTGCCTGTCTCTACCGGCCGGAACTGGCCGGGTCTGTGATATTGTCACTCTTGAATGTATGAAGGTAATCGGAAAATTCTACACCATCCAATTGAGTTCGCCAAACTTTGTCAGATTGCCATCTTCTCAACACCCCTGTCATCTGTTTCACTCCTGTCAAGCTGAACCGGAGCCTTGCATGTCCCATGTCTTTCCGCGCCACACCAAGGCCCATCCCCCGATCGCCACCCGAGGCGAAGGGGCTTATATCCACGACAGCACCGGCAAGGTTTATCTCGACGGTTCGGGCGGGGCTGCGGTGTCCTGTCTTGGTCATTCCGACGCTGATGTCATCGCCACGATCAAGGCGCAGGCGGACCGCATCGCTTTTGCCCATACTGGATTTTTTACGTCCGAACCCGCCGAGTCGCTTGCCGATCGGTTGATCGCGCACGCCCCGGAAGGCCTGAACAGGGTCTATTTTGTTTCCGGCGGCTCCGAGGCCGTGGAATCCGCACTGAAACTTGCGCGGCAGTATTTCCTCGAAATCGGTCAACCGACGCGGCATCGCTTTATCGCCCGGCGGCAGAGCTATCACGGCAACACACTTGGCGCGCTTGGCACGGGGGGCAATACCTGGCGGCGCGAACCCTTTGCGCCGCTGATGGTCGAGACCTCGCATATTTCGCCCTGTTACGCCTATCGCGGATGCGTGGAGGGCGAGTCACCCGAGGCCTATGGGCTGCGGGTCGCTGATGAGCTTGAGGCGGAAATCCTGCGTCTCGGGCCGGAGAACGTGATCGGCTTCGTTGCCGAACCGGTGGTGGGTGCAACGCTGGGTGCGGTGCCGTCCGTGCCGGGATATTTTCCCCGAATCCGCCAGATTTGTGACACCTACGGCGTGCTGCTGATCCTTGATGAGGTGATGTGCGGCATGGGGCGCACGGGCACGCTCTTTGCCTGTGAACAGGACCGGGTGCGCCCCGATATCGTGACCATCGCCAAAGGGTTGGGGGCGGGGTATCAGCCGATCGGCGCGATGCTGTGCTCTGACACGATCTATCAGGCGATCGCGGCGGGGTCGGGGTTTTTCCAGCACGGGCATACCTATATCGGGCATCCCATCGCCTGCGCTGCGGCCGATGTGGTGGTGCAGAAGCTGACCACCGGCGGCATGACCAGACGCGCCGCGCAGATGGGTGAGAAACTCGACGCGGCCTTGCACACGGTCTTTGGGCAGCATCCGCATATCGGCGACATCCGCGGGCGCGGCATGTTTCGCGGCCTTGAAATTGTCGAGGACCGCGCCTCAAAGGCCCCCTTTTCCCCGGAACGCGAGATCAACAAGGCACTCAAGAAGGCCGCTTTCGAGGCTGGGCTGATCTGTTATCCGATGGGGGGCACGATCGACGGGCGGCAGGGCGATCATGTGCTGCTTGCGCCGCCCTTCATTCTGACCGAGGCACAGATTGAGGAACTTACGGACAAGCTGTCCGCCGCGCTGAAGAGCGTGCTTGGCTGACATCCTTGCCGTCTCGGCCGGGATTGTCCGGCAGCTTGATCTCTGGCCCTCTCACCCGGTCTCGCGCGCTTTGTCGAGCGAGCCGCGCGCGATGGCGATCACGGTCAGCGCCGTCACCCCCCAGAAGAACCAGGTGATCGGCCCGCGCAGCAGGATCACCGGACTGCCGCCCGACATCAGCATCGCCTGACGGAAATTATCCTCGAGCATCGGCCCGAGAATGAAGGCGATGAGAAAGGGCGCTGCGGGAATGTGACAGCGCCCCATGACAAAGCCGACCCAGCCCATCACGAACATCACGCCCACATCGAACAGATTGTTGTTGACCGCGAAAACCCCGTAGATGCAGAGCACCAGAACCATCGGCATCAGGATGCGCCGGGGAATGTCGGCCACCGGCTTGAAACCGCGAATCGCTAATCCGCCGATCACGAAGAGCAGCGCGGAACTGAAGATCAGGCCGATGAAGAGACCATAGATGATGTCCGAATTCATCACGAACATCATTGGTCCGGGTTGCAAGCCATGAACCATGAAGGCCCCGATGATGATCGCGGTGATGACATCCCCCGGCACGCCAAGCGCCAGAAGCGGGATCAGCGTGGCGCCTGCCACGCCGTTATTGCCGGCCTCCGAGGCGGCGACGCCTTCGATCTCGCCCTTGCCGAAATTGGCCTTGTTGGGCGATTTGCGCCGGGCCTCCGAATAGCTGAGAAAGGCCGCCGGTGCGGCCCCGATGCCGGGAATCGAGCCCAGGAATACCCCGATGAAGCTGCCGCGCACGATGGTTTTGAAACAGCGGCGATAATCGGCGAATGTGACCCAATTCTTGCCCAATTTCTGCACATTCCCGAGATGGCCGGTCGGGTGCCAGACGGTGTTCAGGATCTCGGGAATGGCAAAGAGGCCGATCAGAACGGCGATGAAATTCAATCCCCCCATCAGGTTCGGATCGCCAAAGGTAAAGCGGTTGGTGCCATAGATCAGATCGAGGCCGATGGTCGCCAGCAGGAGCCCCAGAAGCGCCGAGAGCGCGCCTCGCAACAGGCTGTCGCCCGAGACGCCCGCAATGATGGTGAGCGAAAAGAGGATGAGCGCAAAGAATTCCGGCGGACCAAAGCTCAGCGCAAAGGAGGCCAGCCAGCCCGCGAACAGGATCAGCGAGAGGTTGGAGATCAGATCCGCCGTGCAGGACGCCCAGAGCGCCATGCCAAGCGCCCGCCCCGCCTCGCCGCGCGCCGCCATCGGATGCCCGTCAAGCACCGTCGCCGAGGACGCGGGCGTCCCCGGAGTCTTGATCAGGATCGCTGGGATGGATCCGCCGAAGATGCCGCCCTTGTAGACTCCAAGCAGCAGCAGGATGCCGTTGATCGCCTCCATCGGAAAGGTGAAGGGCAGCGCCAACGCCACCGCCATCGTGGCCGAAATGCCGGGAATGGCCCCGCCGATCACGCCGATCACGATGCCGATCGCAAGCGACAGGAACGCATTGATGTTGCCCACCAGGGCAAGACCCGCCATGACGTTGTCAAAGAGGCTCATGGCAGTCTCACAAGGATGCCCTGCGGGATCGCCACACCAGCGACATGGGCAAAGAACGCATAGAGCACGAGCGGGGTGAGCGCTGCACAGACGACGGCGGTCACCGGGTGGCGCGTTCGGATCAGAAACGCCATGGCGGCAAAGGCCAGCATCGAAGTCCAGACCATGCCAAGACGCGGCATCGCCCAAAAGACGAGAGCCATCAACCCCGCCATCGCGCAGAGCCGGACCAGTCCCGCGCGCGGATCCTCGATGGCGTCGTTGACGGGTTCCGTGGTCGCGGACATGCGCCGACCGGCGATCACCAGCCCCAGCCCCACGAGCCCGGTCAAGCCGCTCAGGATATAGGGCCAGAACAGGGGCGAGAGGACAAGATTGCGCACATTGCTGGGCGATGAAACCCAATTCGGGATCGCGTAGAAGATCAAGAACGCCGCCGCCAGCATCGCCACGATGCCAAGCCGTAGCTGAATCGCCTGTTGGTTCACCCCTGAGTCTCCCCGATCAGTCTGCCTGCGGTGCGTTGGCGGTGCGTTGGCCGGACGCGGGGGCCGCGTCCGGCGGTGGTCGGCGCGCGTCAGCCTTCGATGCGCATCCCCAGCTTGTCCACCAGCGCGCGGAAGGTCTCGTATTGCTTCTGGATAAAGGTGTTGGCTTCCTCCGGGCTCATCACATGGATGACTGAGCCAAGCGCGTTCATCTGATCGACAAAGCCCGGGTCATTTGCCGCCTCGGCCATCCAGGCGCCCCATTTCGCCGCTACCTCGTCGGGCAGGTCATCGGGCCCGGCAATCCCGGTCCAGCCCACCAGCTGGGTGAGGGCGGGCTTGCCCAGATCCACCGCTGTTGGCGCGTCAAAGCCTACGACCGGCTCTGCCGTGGTGACGAGGATCGGTTTCAGCTGACCGTTGGCGACAAAGCCGGCCAGCGCCGAGGTGTTGGTGCAGATGAAGGTGACAGTGCCGTTCAACACCGCCGTCGCCGCCTCGCCGCCGCCCTTCTGCGGTATATGGGTGGCCTTTTCGAGCGGGTTCTCGACGCCGAATTCATCCAGCACGAAGACCGCCGCCAGATGCAGCATCGAGCCCACGCCGGATGAGCTATAGCTGCTGCCCTCTTTGTTGGTCAGCGCCACCAGATCCTCGATCGTCTCGATGCCAGAATCCGGGCGCACGGCACAGGCCACCGGGTTGATCTCATAGACCGTGACAAAACGAAAATCGTCCAGCGTATAGGGCAGCGTCGCCTTCATCGCCGGGTTCACGGTATGCGAGCCGACGCGTGCGAACAGCATCGTGTAGCCGTCCCCCTTGGCGTTCTGCACCGCGACCGAGCCCGTCGCGCCGCCGGCGCCGGTGATGTTGGACATGACCAGCGGCTTGCCAACCGCATGGCCCAGCGGTTCGGCGATGGCGCGCGCCGAAATGTCCGTGGCGCCCCCCGGCCCATAGGGGATCACCATGTTGATCGGCCGTTCGGGATACTCGGCAAACGCCGTCGTAGCGATCAGCCCCAGGCCCAGGGCGCAGGCCGCGCCCAGTTTCCTCAATGTCATTCTTTCCTCCTCCTCTGTCGGTCTCAGGATCGTATCATTGGCGCATTGCACCGCTGTCGAGATCAGTAGTATCGTTAAGAGAACCTTTATATAAGCAATATTCTGTTACAGCTTATGTCAATAAAAATGACGAAAGTGAACGAGCATGTCCCTTCGGCGCCTGCGCACCCTGATCGCGGTGGACGAACACAAGACCTTCAGCGCCGCGGCGGATGCGGTCTTTGTCACCCATGCCGCCGTCAGCCAGCAGATGCGCCTGCTGGAGGAGGAATGGCAGATCCCGCTCTTTGACCGCAGCCGCCGCACACCGCTGTTGACCCCCGCGGGCCGCGCCCTGGCCGCGCGCGCCCGAGAGATCGTGCGCGCCTATGACACGATCGTCGCCTCGGTTCTGGGCGACGAGGGGTTCGAGGGCGAGGTCTCGCTTGGCGCGGTGCCGATGACCTTGACCGGGCTGACGCCGCTCGCGGTGCGGCTCTTGAAGCACAGCTATCCCGATCTGCATGTGCGCATCGTGCCCGGCATGACCACGCAACTCATCGCCGAGGTCGAACGCGGCGCGCTCGACGCCGCCATTCTGTCGCGGCAGGGGCCGCTATCGGTCGAGATTACCTATTCTGATGTGGCGCGGGAACCGATGCAACTGCTCGCGCCCGAGTATATGGCGGGCGAGGATGTCATCGACTTGTTGACGCGCTATCCCTTCATCCGCTTCAGCCGCGATGCTGTTGTGGGCGGGCTGATCGACGACTGGCTGCGCGAGAACGACATCAAGGTGCAGGTGACGATGGAATTGCAGGGACTTGAGGCGATTTCGAGCATGGTTCTGGCGGGTTTGGGCGTGTCGATCGTTCCGGCGCATTGTGTGCGTGGTTACAATCCGCTGCCCCTGCGCCGTCTGCCCCTGCCCGAAGGTGCGCCGGTGCGGCAACTGACGCTCGCCTTCCGTCGCGACAATCCCCGCCTTCCGGTCATTCAGGAGATCCACAAGGCGCTGCTGGGCGCGGTGGGGATCGGCTTCTTTACCCCCGAAGACCCAGGGACGACCCCGTGACATCTGAAATCGCCCTCTATGTGATCGCCGGGGCCGCGGCTGGCGGTCTGATCAACGGCCTTGCCGGATTCGGCACCGCGCTCTTTGCGCTCGGCTTCTTTCTCAACGTCATGCCGCCGGTGCAGGCGGTGGCGGTCGTCGTCGTGCTCTCGGCGCTGACCGGGCTGCAAGGCGTCTGGATCGTGCGCCATGCCATCGGCGCGAACAAGCGGCGGCTGGCGCGGTTTCTCGTTCCGGCGCTGATCGGCATCCCGCTCGGGGTTCTGGTGCTCAGCGTGATCGAGGCGCGCAGTCTCAAGCTGGTGATCGCCGCCTTTCTGATCCTCTATGGCGGCTATTTCTCTCTGCGCGCGCGCCTGCCCCGCTTTGAGCGTCCGACGCCGGTCTGGGACATGCTGGTGGGCTTTCTCGGCGGGGTTCTGGGCGGCGCCGCCTCGCTCTCGGGCGCGCTGCCGATGATGTGGTGCGCGCTCAGGCCCTGGCCCCGGCACGAGACGCGCGCGGTGCTGCAACCGTTCAACGTCGCGGTTCTGGGGCTGACCGCCGGCCTTCTGGCGCTGCAAGGCGTCTATGGCCGCGAGACGCTGGTCCATCTCGCCCTCGCCATTCCGGTATCGATCGTTTCGGCGCAGGGCGGCATCATGATCTTCAGGCGCCTGTCGGACGATGCCTTTCGGCGCCTGCTGATCGCGCTGACCTTTGTTTCCGGCACGGTTTTGATGCTGCGCGAACTGCTCTAGCCGATCACCTCGTCCGAGCGGTCATCGGTCTCGCCATAGCGCTTGAGCACGGCGGGCCTTGTGCCCTCATAGACGCGCGCGATATTCGCCGCGATCTTGGCATTCTCGCGCTCAAAAAGGCAGTTGCCGTCAAGATCCGACGCGACGATGAACGGCCCCATCCGGTTGCAGCGGATGACCCACATTGCCTGCGCAAGACCCAGTTCCTCGTGCCAATGCACCGCCTCGACCTTCTCGATCCCGCGGCCCAGAAGTGCGCCGGTTCCATAGCCGACCGTCGAGAGGTAAATCGCCCCGTTTGGCACGAAATAGTCTCTGTAATCCTTCGACGACATGCCGCCCTTGCCGATGATCAGCCGGGCGCCGGTCTTGGCCATCCATTCCGGCAGCCACTTGGCAAAGCGGAACGACGCCGTGGCCGTGACCGCCCCCATGTCAAAGCTGCCATCGGAGCGGATCGCGGCGGCGGGCGAGCAGTGAAAGTTCGCGGCGCTCTGTGCCGGCAATTCCATCGGAATGTTCGCCTTGTGCTCCAGCGCGCGCATGTAAACGCCTTCGCGCGCGGTGTAGATGATCCCGTCGAGATAGACGATATCACCCAACCGCAGGGCTGCGATGGCCTCGGGCGTGGGCGTGGTGCTGAGGCGGATCTCGCGCGGCTTGCTCATTCGGCGGCCTCCGTCGCTGCCGCCGACCATTCGACCGTGTCCCGGCGCTGATAGGGGGTGAACCAGTCGGGATCGGTGCGCGGCTCCACCCGCCCGTCAGGCCAGATCCGCGCCACGGCCCGGCGCGACGAGAGACAGAAGGCATGCACCGACATCTGCATGCCCCCGGTATGGCAATAGCCCACCTCGATGTTGCAATCGATCACCATGTTCTTGCCGACAAAGCCCATCGCTCCCATGCCGATGGAATTGCCGAGATCCTTGAACTCGTCCTCGAGCGCCGCGATCTTCGGGTCGGGGTTGCGATCGCCCACCACTCGCAGACAGGCGGCGCGCTTGCCCAGCACCATGCAGGTATCCTTGCAGCCGCCCAGACCGATGCCGATGATCGCCGGCTGACAGGCCAGCCCGCGCTTGCCGAAGGCCATCAGGCTGTCGAGATAGAACCGTTTGATGCCCTCGATTCCGTCGCTTGGGAAGAGCATCCGGTAATCGGTGCCAAAGAGCCCGCCCTTGTGCACCGTGATGAGGTCGATCCAGTCGCCCTCGGGCTCGAACCCGTATTCGATCTCGGGTGCGCCGATGCCGACATTGTTGTCGTGATCCGTGCGCCAGAGCGGATGCACCCGGTTGGGGCGCAAGGGCACCGCGCGGGTGGCATTGGCCGTCGCCCGCCGCAACGCGGCCTCGAGCGCCACCGGCCCGCCCTCGATCTGCGCCGCATTGCCCATCTTGACATACCAGCGCGGCGTGCCGGTATCGCCGCACATGGCGCGGCGATCCTCCTTGGCGGCCTGATAATTCTCGAGCATGGCCTGAAGCACGAAGGACGACAGATCCCCGTCCTCGGTCTCGGCGGCCCTTTGCAACCCCGTGAGATAGTCCTCGGGGATCTCGATGGCCGCCTTGTCCATCAGCGTCTCGGCGGTGGTCTGGATCAGGTCGATGGAAATCATTGCGCAGCCACTAATGTCTCGGGTTCGCCCTCGGGCAGGATTGTCTCGCCCGGCCGCACGAGGCTGAATCGCACCGGCTCGCGGCGCACTTCGGTTCCCGATCCGCCCGCCGTGACCACTGTGAAATAGGAGGCGTCAAGATCGCCCTCCTCGGGGAAATCCTCGCGGTAATGCGCGCCGCGCGAGTTTTCCCGTGCGACGGCGGCCAGCGTGATCGCCTCGGAGATGTCGCAGAGCGAGCGCAGGTTGAGCCAGTCATGCCAGGTCAGGTTGTAGGCGAGGTCATCGCCCGCAACCCCCACCGTCATCAGCGCCTCCGAGATCTCGGCCACGCGCCTCAGCCCGCGTTTCATTCCCGTTTCGGTGCGCATCACGCCGACATCTTCCCACATCGCCTCTTGCAGCGCATGGCGCAGCGGTTGCACCAGATCCGGCTTGACGCGGAGCGGATGCCGCGCGCGGTCGATCTCGGCCTTCAAGGTCTCGAGGCAGGGTTCACGCAGCGCCGCCATGCGGCGGATATCCGCGCCCATCGTATCGCCCGCAACACCGCCATAAACGGTGGAATTGGCGACGCCATTGCCGCCCAGCCGGTTCGCCCCATGCGCGCCGCCCGCGTCCTCGCCCGCCACATAGAGCCCCTCCAATGCGGTGCGGGTGTCGGGATCCACCACTACGCCGCCCATGAAATAATGCGCCGTCGGCACCACCTCGACCAGTCCACCCGCCAGATCGAAGCCGCTGTCGGCGCAGCGCTTGACCATGCCGGGGAATTTCGCCCGCACGTTGTCGGGGCCAAGATGGGCCATGGAGATGAATACGCCGCCGTTCGTGCTGGTGTTGTTCTTGCGCATCTCGGCATAGATGCCGCGACTGACCACATCGCGCGTCGCGCGCTCGCCCTTGGGATCGTAATCGAACATGAAGCGGTGCTGCGCGCCATTGAGTAACTGCCCGCCCGCGCCGCGCAGACCCTCTTCCAGCACTGTGCCGGTCATCCGCGTGTGATCCCCCGCCAGCAGACCGGTCGGGTGGAACTGCACCATTTCCATGTCGCGCAGGTCCAGCCCAGCCCGCAGCGCCATGGCCAGACCATCCATGCTCTTGTCGCCCGAGGGGGTGTTGTAGCGATACATCGTCGGTCCGCCGCCGGTGGCCATCAGCACCGTCTTGGCGCGCACCAGCCGGAATCCCCCCGTGCGCATGTCGATGAACAGCACGCCCGCCAGCGCATGGCCGTCGCGCGTCGGGATCAGGCCCACGGCGCGGTGTTCCTGCAATTTCTCGACCGGGCGCGCCAGAACCTGCTCCATCAGGCGGCTGATGATCTCGATGCCGGTCAGGTCGCCCTTGTGCACCGTGCGGTCGGCGGTTTGCCCGGCAAAGGCCTTCTGATGCAGGCTGCCATCGGGATTGCGGTCAAAGAAGCAACCGATTTCGTTCTCGAGTTCGTGGATGCGCACCACCGCCTGCTGGCAGAGTTTCCAGGCCATGTCCTGATTGGGCAGCCACTTGCCGCCGCGGATCGTGTCCATGAAATGCCGCTCGACCGTGTCGCCATTGCCGAGCGCCACGTTATAGCCGCCCTGCACCATCCGCGTGCAGCCGCATTTGCCGATCAGCCCCTTGACGGCGAGGGTGATCCGCGTGCCCTCGGGCGCCGATTGCTGGGCGTGAAGCGCGGCAAAGAGCCCTGCACCGCCGGTGCCGATGATCAGGATGTCGGTGTCGTGCCGGTCGATATGGGTCATCAGATCGCCCTCAGGAAAAATGTGCCCGAGAGAAAGAGCGCCACACCCACCGCGCCCGCAGCCAGGGTTTTCTGCCGGTCGGACCACGGCAGGAATTCCAGCGCCATCAGCCGCAGTCCGCCGAACATATGAACCGCCAGCAGGAACACCAGACCGAATTCGGCGATCTTGACCAGCGGGTTCTCGGCAAAGGCGAGAAATCCGTCAAGCCGTGTGGGCGCGGTGATCGCCTGTGACAGTAGCCAGAAATGCGCGGGCAGGAACAGCGCAAGGGCCAGCCCCGAAACCCGGTGCAGCACAAAGGCGAGCCAGAGCGGATGCGAACGCGGCGGCTGTCTCATGACCCTGTCACCGCAAGAACCGCCGCGAAGCCAAGCCAGAGCAGGGCAGCGCAGATCCCCCAGGTGAGCACCGCAAGACCCAGGCCGCGCAGGCGTAGCCATTCATGCGCGATCACCCGCAAACCAATGGCGGCATGGACAGAGACCGCCACGACAAACACCCCGTAGAACAGGAACCACAAGAGACTGCCCTGCGTGCGGCCAAGGATCTCCGCCGTGCTCAGCCCGCCCCGAATGGCATAGATCATCACCGCGATGTGACCAAGCACCAGCGGCGCCATCACCAGCGCGCTCAGCCGTTGCAGCATGTAAAGCCGCAGATCAAGCATCGCGCTTCCCCCGCCATGCGGCCCGAACCGTCTCGCGCTTCAACCCGGCAATCGCGCGCATCGGGTTCAGCTCATTGGGGCAATACTGCGCGCAACTGCCCATGGAATGACAGTTGTGACAGCCGCCCTTGCCCGACACCGCCGCCAGAATGCCCGGACGATCCGCGTCGCGACGGTCGTTCAGCAGCGTCCAGGCCCGTTGCAGCGCGGCCGGGCCGAGATAGTCGGCATTGCCCGCCACCGTATCGCAGGCGGCGTAACAGATGCCGCAATTGATGCATTCGATCCCCAGATCCGCCTCGGCCCGTTGCGGGTTTTCAGGTGTAACAGGGTCGAACTCGTCGCCGCGCCCGGCAGAGGGATGATGCCGCGCCTCCGCCGCCACCCATTTGTCAAAGAACGGGTCCATGTCGGCGACCAGATCCTTGATGACCGGCAGATTGCGCAGCGGCGCAATCTCGAGTCTGCCATCTTGGGTCACTCGGCGCACATGCGTCCGGCAGGTCCAGCGCGGCACGCCGTTGACCATCATCGCGCAGGATCCGCACATGCCCACGCGACAGGCGAACCGATAGCTGAGGGTCGGATCCGACATCTGCTGAATCCATGTCACCACATCCAGAACGGTCTGGCTGTCGCGGGCGGGCACGTCAAAACGCTCATGACGGATGCTCCCCGCCACGCCGCGTTGCACGGTCACGTCCAGCATTTCGCGCTTTTCGGTCACATCACACCTTGCCTGGTCGGGTTGCGGGTGACTCCGTTATAATTATGACGCCAGCTAACAAAAAGGAATAAATAATAAAGTTTTCTGTAAGTAAAAATATCTATTTTCTCTGATATCTTTCTTCGGACCTCGATCCGCCCGCCTTCCCGAACGTCGTCCGCAGCAGGTTCATGCCGCGCGGGGCGTCGATCGGATAGATTTGCCAATGCTGAAATTTTGTGCATGGTTGAGAGATAAGCGGGCATGAACCCGCAGCAAAACCGACCTTGTCGCAAGATTCCAATTGCGCCGGGTCATCGACAGGGAAACCATCATCGCATGGCTATGTTCGATGAAATGCAAGCGGATGGGGGGCAGGTGCGCAGCGCCTATTCCACGCTGGATGGCTGGCTTTGTGACGAAGATGCCGCCCGATTGCGCGCCAAACAACGCGAGGCAGAGGATCTCTTTCGCCTCACCGGCATCACCTTCAACGTCTATGGACGTGTCGAGGCCGAGGAACGACTGATCCCGTTCGACATCATTCCCCGGATCATATCGGCGCGCGAATGGCAGCGGCTGGAACGCGGGATCGAGCAGCGCGTGCGCGCAATCAATGCCTTTCTGCACGACATCTATCATCGGCAGGAAATCCTGCGCGCCGGTCGTGTGCCGCAAGAAATGATTTCGAGCAACGAGGCCTTTTTGCCGCAGATGATCGGCGTGGCTCCGCCCGGCGGCGTCTATACCCATATCACCGGCGTTGATCTGGTGCGCACCGGGCCGGATGATTTCTTTGTGCTCGAGGATAATGCCCGCACCCCGTCTGGTGTCAGCTACATGCTGGAGAACCGCGAAACCATGCTGCGGATGTTTCCAGAGCTGTTCAGCCGCACGCGGGTGCGGCCAGTTTCGGATTATCCGCGCGATCTGCGCCGCTCGCTGGCCGCCTGCGCGCCGATGGCCCACGAGGATGCCCCGACGGTGGCGGTTCTGACGCCGGGCATCTACAACTCGGCCTATTACGAACACGCCTTTCTGGCTGACAAGATGGGCGTGGAACTGGTCGAGGGACATGACCTGCGTGTTGTCGATGGGCGCGTGGCGATGCGCACCACTCGCGGCTACCGGCCCATCGACGTGCTCTATCGCCGGGTCGATGACGATTTCCTCGATCCGCTCAATTTCAACCCCGAGAGCGCGCTGGGCGTGCCCGGCATCATGGATGTCTACCGCGCGGGCGGCATCACCATCGCCAATGCTCCGGGCACTGGCATCTCGGATGACAAGGCGATCTACAGCTACATGCCCGAGATCGTCGAATTCTACACCGGCGAGCGGCCGATCCTGCAAAACGTTCCGACCTGGCGCTGCAACGACAAGGACAGCCTGGCCTATGTGCTCGCGCATCTGACGGACCTGGTGGTCAAGGAGGTGCATGGCTCGGGCGGCTACGGTATGTTGATCGGCCCCGCCGCCAGCAAGAAGGAACTGCGCGACTTCGAGCGCAAGCTGCGCGCGCGCCCCGGCAATTACATCGCCCAGCCAACGCTCAGCCTGTCAACCGTTCCGATCTTCACCAGCAAGGGTCTGGCGCCCCGGCATGTCGATCTGCGCCCCTTTGTCCTGATGTCGCCCGAGGGGATCAACGTCACCCCCGGCGGTCTGACCCGCGTGGCGATGAAAAAGGGCTCTCTGGTGGTGAATTCGTCGCAGGGTGGCGGCACCAAGGACACCTGGGTGCTGGAGGATTAGGCAATGCTGGGCAAGACCGCAGGCGGGCTCTTCTGGATGGCGCGGCTTCTCGAGCGCGCTGAAAATACCGCTCGGATGATCGAGACCGGGCAACGCATCGCGCTCACCCGCGCCGGCAGCGGCGCGGATGACTGGCTCTCGGTGTTGCAGGCGGCGGCGATGTCGCAGGGCTATCTCGACAAGAATGGCGAGATCGCCCCCGATCTTGCGATCGACTGGATGCTGCGCGATCCCGACAATCCCTCTTCGGTCATGGCGGTGGTGGCGCAGGCGCGCACCAATGCGCGGCTGGTGCGCACGGCGCTGACCCACGAGGCCTGGGAGGCGGTCAATTCCTGCTGGATGCGGCTCCGCGACGCGCTCGCCCGCAAGGTGCCGATGCGCGATCTGCCCAAGGTTTTGTCGCTCATCCGCGAGCGCAACGCGCTGGTGCGCGGTGCCATCCTCGGCACGATGCTGCGCAACGAGATCTTCGATTTCATCCGCATCGGCACCTTCATCGAGCGTGCCGACAACACCGCGCGGATCCTCGATGTCAAATATTACGTGCTGCTGCCCTCGGCAGCGGCGGTCGGCTCGCGGCTCGACAATGTGCAATGGGACACGATCCTGCGCTCGGTCAGCGCCGAAGGCGGCTATCGCATGGCGATCGGCCCCGATGTCACGCCGCGTGGCATCGCGCAGTTTCTCATTCTCGACAAGCGGATGCCGCGCAGTCTGAATTTCTGTTGTGACAAGCTGGGGGACAATCTCAATTACCTGGCCAAGGACTATGACATGCGCCTGCCATGCCATGCTCAGGCCGATACGCTCTGTCGCCGCTTCATGAGCCATGATATCAACGCGATCTTCGACTATGGCCTGCATGAATATGTGCAGGAGGTTCTGGATCATCTTGCGCGGCTCAGCGCCCAGATCGAAATCGATTACAGGTTTTACGGATAACGCATGCGTCTCGCGATCAGCCACACCACACGCTACTCCTATTCTTCGCCGGTGCCGTATGGCGTTCAGCAGATCCGGCTCACTCCGAAATTGACGCGCGGGCAGAGCGTGGTTGACTGGTCGATCAGCGTCGAAGGGGCGACCAAGCAGGTCGAGTTCGACGATCACCACCGCAACCACGTGATGATGTTCAGCTTTGATGCCGGTGTCACCGAATTGGTGATCCGTTCGCAGGGCGTGGTTGACATGGCCGATACCGCCGGGATCGTCGGACCCCATGAGGGACTGACTCCGCTCTGGCTGTTTCAGCGCGCCACTAACCATACCCGCGCCGGCAAGGGCTGTCGCGAGATACTGCGCGCCATTGAGGGCGATAGTGATCTGGTGCGCTTGCATGATCTCTCGGCGCGTGTGCATAGCGCGATTGCTTATGAGACCGGCAAATCAGAGATTGCCTGGACCGCCGAGGATGCTGTCGCCGCCGGGCATGGGGTCTGTCAGGATCACGCTCATGTGTTCATCGCCTGCGTGCGTGCGATGGGGCTTCCGGCGCGCTATGTTTCGGGCTATCTCCGGATGGACGGGCAGGACGAGCAAAGTGCCACTCACGCCTGGGCAGAGGCCCATGTCGAGGGGCTGGGCTGGGTCGGTTTCGATATATCGAACGCGATTGCCCCCGACACACGCTATGTGCGGGTTGCAACCGGGCTTGATTATACCGAAGCCGCGCCGGTGGTGGGGCATCGCTATGGGTCGGCCGAGGAAACCATGGATGTGACGCTGCGTGTAATGCAACAACAGTGACAGGAATCGACCAATGACCTACTGCGTTGGGTTATGTCTTGATCGTGGCGTGGTTTTCATGTCCGACACCCGCACCAATGCGGGCTTGGACAATATCTCGACTTTTCGGAAAATGCACCGCTGGCAGATCCCCGGCGAGCGCGCCATGGTCCTGCTCACGGCGGGCAATCTGGCGACCACGCAATCGGTCGTCAGCCTGCTGGAAGAGCGCACCAAGGCACATGACGAACGCGATCCCACGATCCTGTCGGTCCCGTCGATGTTTCAGGCCGCACGTCTGGTGGCAACGACCTTGCGTGACGTGATCGAGACCCATTCCAGCACCGGCCAACGTGCCGACAGCTTCAAGGCCACGATGATTTTCGGTGGTCAGATCAAGGGCGGCCCGCCCCGGCTGTTTCTGATTTATCCCGAGGGTAACTTCATCGAGGCCAGCACCGAGACGCCGTTTTTCCAGATTGGCGAAACCAAATACGGTCGCCCGATCCTGCTGCGGGCCTACGATCCGGCGATGAGCTTTGCTGATGCGATGAAACTGTTGCTGGTCAGTTTCGATTCCACCATCAAGGCCAACCTGTCTGTCGGAATGCCGCTCGATGTCTGTTTTTACGACAGCAACAGCCTGAAGCTTGATCCGGTCCGGCGCATCGAGGCTGATGATCCCTATTTCCTGACGATTTCCGACGGCTGGGGTGACGCGCTGAAAAGCGCCTTTGACAGCCTGCCGAATCCTCAGATCTGAGCGCCCGTCCCGCGCCTTGAGCGGTTGGTCAACCGGCGTGTCGCTGCAATGCGGCATGATCCGGGGTTTGCAGGTGCAAAATAATCGGGCAAGACGTTCTCTGCGCGTTTAAAAAAGCGCTACTTGCCGACGCAAACCCCCATCAATGGCATTGCCTTGTGGTCGCGGTTCCCGGCGCGGTGTTGGATGGCCCTGCCTGATGAAGGCGACAGATACCGTCCAGCGGCCCTGATCCTGGCAGACAGACACCGCTGGACGGCAACAACATCGTGATGCTGCGGCATTGAGCCTAACAGCCGGACTTGAGGTTGAAAAGCCTCTGGCAGGTCATGCGCGCGGCCCGAATATGGGAGTGCTGAGGACAATGAATACCAATTCCATTCTGGCCGCTCTGGCCACCACGATTGTGCTGGTCGGTAGCCCCGCGCTGGCGCAGGATTGCCCGATCAAGGTGGGTGTGCTGCATTCGCTTTCGGGCACGATGGCGATCTCGGAAACCACGCTCAAGGATACCGTGCTGATGCTGGTCGATCAGCAGAACGCCAAGGGTGGATTGCTCGGCTGCCCGATCGAGGCGGTGGTGGTCGATCCCGCCTCTGACTGGCCGCTCTTTGCCGAAAAGGCACGCGAATTGCTGACTGTAAGCAAGGTCGATGTGATCTTTGGCTCGTGGACCAGCGTCAGCCGCAAATCGGCGCTGCCGGTGCTGGAGGAACTCAACGGCCTGATGTTCTATCCGGTCCAGTATGAGGGCGAGGAATCCTCGAAGAACGTCTTCTACACCGGGGCCGCGCCCAATCAGCAGGCGATTCCGGCGGTGGATTACTTCCTGGAGGAACTGGGCGTCGAGAAATTCGCGCTTTTGGGCACCGACTATGTCTATCCCCGCACCACCAACAATATCCTTGACGCCTATCTGAAATCCAAGGGCATCGCGGCCGAGGATATCTTTGTCAATTACACGCCTTTCGGCCATTCCGACTGGGCGACGATCGTGGCCGATGTCGTGGCGCTGGGGGCGGGCGGCAAGAAGGTGGGCGTGATCTCGACCATCAATGGCGACGCCAATATCGGGTTTTACAAGGAACTCGCCGCCGCCGGTGTCAGCGCCGACGACATTCCAGTCGTCGCCTTTTCGGTGGGCGAGGAGGAATTGTCGGGCCTCGATACGACCGAACTCGTGGGCCATCTCGCGGCGTGGAACTATTTCCAATCCGCCGATACGCCGATCAATGCCGAGTTTGTCAAGGCGTGGAAGGCCTATGCCGGCGAGAACCGCGTGACCAACGACCCGATGGAGGCGCATTACATCGGCTTCAACATGTGGGTGAACGCAGTCACGCAAGCGGGCACCACGGATGTGGACGCGGTGCGCGAAAAGATGTGGGGTCAGAAATTTCCGAACCTGACCGGCGGCATGGCCGAGATGCTGCCCAACCACCACCTGACCAAGCCGGTTCTGATCGGCGAGATCCGTGCCGATGGTCAGTTCGACATCATCAGCCAGACCAAGGAAGTGCCGGGTGACGCCTGGACCGACTACCTGCCCGAGAGCGCCGTGCTCACGAGCGACTGGAAAGACCTCGGCTGCGGCATGTTCAATACCGAGACCAAGACCTGTGTGCAGATGACCTCGAACTACTGAGCTGGCGAGCGCGCGGGGCTTTGTGGCCCCGCGTCGTCTGCCCGCAGCAAGGTGCTCATCCGATGCATTTTCTCGCCTATCTTGGCCGTGTCACGGCATTTCTGACGGTCGTTGCGTGCGGTCTGCTCGCGCGTCCGGACGTGGCTGTGGCGCAGGACGGCTTGCAGTCGCTGCTTCAGGACTTTCAGAGCGAGATTGCCAATCCCGCGCGTCGTTCGACAGAGGCGGTGGTTCAGGCCCTGATCGCCACCGACCGTCCCGGAACTGCCGAATTCCTGCGCCGCTGGCAGGATCGTGGCGTTTATGAGCGGTCAAGCGACGGCCTGTTCTTTTACGCCGAAGAGGCGGGTGACGGCCTGCGCCTGATCGATATCGACAGCGGGGCTGTGATCGGCGCGGTCTCCAGCCGCGAAGTGAAACAGATCCGCCCCAATTCCGGCGTGCGAGGCGTCATTGCCTCAGCACTCGTGCCCTATGAACTGACCGCAGCGGACCCTGAACGGCGCGCCGCTGCGCTCGCAGCGATTGCCCGCAGCGCGGATCCAAGCCAGATCGCGCCGCTTGCTGCCGCGATCGAGACCGAAACCGACGCCACGCTCAAGATGCGCAAGCAACGCCTGCTGGCGCTGCTCATCGCGCAGTTTGGCACGCCCCGGTCGGCGCGACTTGCCGCCATCGATGATCTTGCTGGCGATATCAGTCTGGAGGCGCGCAGCGTCCTCAATCAATTGGCCGCCCGTCAGGCGGGGGTGGCCGCGGTCCTTCCGGCGGGCGTCAATATCGCCCGCGAGCTTGAGCCCGGCCGTGACATCACCGAGGCCGAGGCCTATGATCGGCTGGTGGCGGCGGGTCTTGCCGCGCCGCGCCAGAGCGCCAGCGATCTGCGCGACGTGCTGGCGGCCAATATCGTTGCTGGCAGCGTGGCGGGCGTTCCAGTGCATCAGCTGAACACCGAATCCGCCCGTGAACGCGCCTATGAGGCGTTGGAAAAGGCAGGAACAGTGCCGCAACGTGCCACCGGAAGCGAGGTGGCGGACGCGATTGCGGGGCATGTGTTCTATGAGACCTACATCGAGTCCGACCCCGAGATCACCGCCGCCGCCGAGGCCGCGCTTGCCGCGACCGCTCAGGCTCTCGGTCTCTATCAGGTGCTTGATCTCATCCTCGATGGTCTGTCGCTTGCCTCGATCTTCTTTCTTGCCGCCATCGGTCTTGCCATCACCTTTGGCGTGATGGGGGTGATCAACATGGCCCATGGTGAGTTCATCATGATGGGCGCCTATACCGGCTATGTGGTGCAGCTTTTCATTCCCGACTACACGCTGAGCCTGCTCATTGCCCTGCCGCTTGCTTTTGCGGTCACGTTCGGCGCGGGTGTCGCGATGGAGCGGCTGGTGATCCGGCATCTGTATACCCGGCCACTGGAAACTCTTCTGGCCACGTTCGGGCTGTCGATTGCGTTGCAACAACTGGCCAAGAACATCTTTGGCACTCAGGTCCGCCCGCTGACCTCGCCGGACTGGCTGAGCGGGGCACTCTCGCTCAACGATATTGTCAGTATCAGCAATATCCGTGTCGCAATCTTTGTTCTGGCGCTTCTTTTTCTGGCGCTGCTGCTTTTCATCCTCAAACGCACGAGGCTGGGGCTCGAGGTGCGGGCGGTGACGCAGAACCCCGGCATGGCCGCCTCGATGGGCATCAACCCCGATCGCATCAACATGCTGACCTTCGGGCTTGGCTCTGGCATCGCGGGCATCGCGGGCGTCGCCATCGGGCTTTATGCGCAGGTGACATCAGAGATGGGTGCCAACTACATCGTGCAGAGCTTCATGACCGTGGTTGTGGGCGGCGTCGGCAATGTCTGGGGGACGCTCGCCGGGGCCTCGCTCATCGGCTTTCTGCAAAAGGGGATCGAATGGTTCAATCCCTCCAACACGCTGGCAGCGCAGACTTACATGATCCTCTTCATCATCCTGTTCATTCAATTCCGGCCCAAGGGCATCGTCGCCCTCAAGGGCCGCGCGGCGGGGGATTGAGGGATGCGCAGACCCGTCAGCCCCAAGCGTCGGCTCTTTCTTGCCGAGAACCCTTCGGTGATGTGGTTTCTTGTCTGCCTCGCGCTCTTTACGCTCGGGGTTACGGTGCTGGCCGAGGGATTCGGTCTGGCGCTTCTCTCGACCTCGATGGTCAAGGTTTTGGGTATGACGCTCTGCCTGTGCCTGATTGCCGTGGCGATGGATGTGGTCTGGGGATATTGCGGTATCCTCAGTCTCGGACATTTCGCGTTTTTTGGTCTTGGCGGATATGCCATCGGCATGTGGCTGATGTATGCCCGCACCGAAGGCATCATCATCGGATCCTTGGCCAATGCGGCGATACCCCCGACACGCACCGAGATTGACAACGCCATCGCCACGCAGATCTTTGGGGTGGTCGGAAGCAACGAACTTCCCCTGATCTGGGGCTTTGCGCATAGTTTGACCCTGCAACTCCTGCTCGTCGTGCTGGTGCCGGGGCTTTTGGCGCTGATCTTTGGCTGGCTCGCGTTCCGCAGTCGGGTGACGGGGGTTTATCTGTCGATCCTGACGCAGGCGATGACGCTCGCGCTGTCGCTCTACCTCTTTCAGAACGATACCGGGCTGCGTGGCAACAACGGTCTCTCGGGCTTGCAGAACATTCCCGGTCTCGACCATCTGCCGCAATCCACCCTGTCGATGTGGTTCTTCTGGGCCTCGGCGCTGGCGCTTGGCCTTGGCTATCTGCTCTTTGCCTGGCTCGTTTCCGGCAAGTTCGGCTCGGTCATCCGCGCCATCCGCGACAACGAGGCGCGGGTGCGGTTTCTGGGCTATGATGTCGAGAGCTACAAGCTGATGATCTTTACTCTCACGGCGATCGTCTCGGGCCTTGCCGGTGCGCTCTACTATCCGCAAGCGGGGATCATCAACCCGGCAGAGATCGCCCCCATCGCCTCGATCTATCTGGCCGTCTGGGTGGCCATCGGCGGGCGCGGGCGGCTCTACGGCGCGGTGATTGGCGCGGCTGCGGTCAGCCTCGCCTCAAGCTGGTTCACTGGCGGCGGCGCTCCGAACATCGATCTCGGGGTCTACACGATCCGCTGGACCGACTGGTGGCTGGTCCTTCTTGGCCTGGGCTTTGTCGCCGTCACGCTGTTCTTTCCGCGCGGCATTGGCGGGCTTTTTGACTATCTGGTGAGAAAGCCATGAGCACGCTTCTCGAAGTCTCGGGTGTTTCCGTCACATTCGATGGATTCCGCGCCATCAACAACCTTTCGATCCAGATCGGCGAGCCGGAGTTGCGCGCCGTGATCGGCCCGAATGGCGCGGGCAAGACGACCTTCATGGATATTGTCACCGGCAAGACGCGGCCCGACGAAGGCCGGGTGATCTGGGGCGAGAGATCCGTGTCGCTGCTGGGCATGAGCGAGAGCGAGATCGCGCGGGTGGGAATCGGGCGCAAGTTCCAGAAACCCACGGTGTTCGAAGCGCAGACGGTGCGCGAAAACCTGCGCATGGCGCTCAAGGCCAAGCGAGGGCCGTTTGATGTGCTGTTCCATCGTCCGACCACGGACGCCGCCGAGCGAATTGCGGAACTGGCCAGGGAAATTGGGCTGCTTGACGATCTGCCGCGCCGAGCGGGAGATCTCAGCCACGGGCAAAAGCAGTGGCTGGAGATCGGGATGTTGCTGGCCCAGGACCCCCGCCTCTTGCTGGTCGATGAACCCGCCGCCGGGATGACGCCCGCCGAGCGCGAACATACCACCGATATCCTCAAACGCGCGGCCGAAACCCGCGCCGTCGTGGTGATCGAACATGACATGGAATTCGTCCGCCGCCTCGGCTGCAAGGTAACGGTGCTGCACGAAGGCGCGGTTCTGGCCGAGGGCAGTCTCGATCATGTGACGCAGAACCAACAGGTGATCGATGTCTATCTCGGGAGATAACCGATGCTGAGCGTCGAGAACCTGACCCTGCACTATGGCGCCTCGCAAATCCTGCATGGCGTCAGCCTGACCGCCCGCCCCGGCGCCGTGACGGCGGTGATGGGGACGAATGGCGTGGGCAAGACCAGCCTTTTGAAGGCCATCGCCGGGCGGCATCCCTACTCGGGCGGTCGCATCACGCTCGACGGGCGCGATCTGTTGCATCTTGGTGCCGCGCAGGCGGCGCAGGCGGGAATCGCCTATGTCCCGCAGGGACGCGAGATCTTTCCGCTGCTCACGGTCACGGAGAACCTTCAGACAGGCTTTGCCTGCCTGCCCAAATCCGAGCATGCGATCCCGCGGCGCATCTACGACCTCTTTCCGGTTCTGGAGCAGATGAAGGACCGGCGCGGCGGCGATCTGTCGGGCGGGCAGCAACAGCAACTTGCGATTGCCCGCGCGCTCATCGCGCGCCCTCGCGTTCTTTTGCTCGACGAGCCGACAGAGGGGATTCAACCCAATATCATCAAGCAGATCGGCAAGGTGATCGGCCTTTTGCGGGACGAGGGCGAGATTGCCATCGTGCTCGTCGAGCAATATTTCGATTTTGCCTATGAACTGGCCGACGATCTGGTGGTGCTCAACCGCGGCACCGTGCGCCTCTCGGGGCCTGCCGCCACGGTTGATCGTGCCCGGCTCTTGCGCGAAGTGTCCATTTGATGCGCATCCTGTCCAAATTTCGTGCAACGGCACGGAACATGGTTGGCCTGTGGCCGTCGCAAGCGCTGCAAGGCTGGCTTGCGGGCGGCGCGCGACTAGCCTCTAGCGGATCAGAACCGGAGTCGTCATGACCGCCTGTCCCGCCCTTCAGCATCAGCGCAGCACCGGAACGGCGCAGGTCCGCCTCGTGCCTGGACCCTCTGGCGCGCGGCTTGAGCGGCTCTATCAGGCGGGATCGGCCAAGGCGTTCCTGCATCCCGGTCCCGCCGGCCCCGAGGTGGTCTTTCTCAACACCTCCGGCGGGCTGGCCGGCGGCGACACGCTCGACTACCGGCTTGATCTGGCTGCCGGGTGTCGCGCCACCGCCACCACCCAAACCGCCGAACGCGCTTATCGCAGTATCGGTCCGGTGGCGCGAGTCTCGGTGGCTCACAGGCTTGGTGCGGGGGCGCATCTCGACTGGCTGCCGCAGGAAACGATCCTCTTTGACCAGAGCGCGCTGCACCGCGAGACCGTGATCGAACTGGAGACTGATGCCTCTTGCCTGATGCTGGAATCCATCATTCTGGGCCGCGCCGCCATGGGCGAGACGCTGGCTGCGGTCAGCCTGCGCGACACCCGCTGCATCACACGGACCGACAGGCCGGTGTTGATCGAGCCGCTGCATCTGAGCACTGCGGCTCTTGGTGCCGGGCCGGGCATCCTCGACGGTGCGCGCGCCTTTGCCACGCTGGCGCTTGTGGGGCAGGGGGGCGAGGATGCCCTTGCGGCGGTGCGCGCGCAGCTTGATGAGCCGGGTGTGAGCGGTGGTGCATCGGGGTTTGATGGCAAGCTGATCATCCGCCTGATGGCGCGCGAGGGTTGGCCGCTCCGGCGGCAGATCCTGCGGCTCTTGTCGGTGCTGCGCCCCGGCCCGCTGCCGCGCGTCTGGCAGAGCTAAAAGGAGGCAGCGATGTATCTCAATCCGCGGGAAAAGGATAAGCTGCTGATCTCGCTCGCCGCGATGGTGGCGCGCAACCGGCTGGCGCGTGGTGTCAAGCTCAACCATCCCGAGGCGGTGGCGCTGATCACCGACTTCGTGGTCGAGGGCGCGCGCGATGGCCGATCGGTGGCCGATCTGATGGCGGCGGGCGCGCATGTCATCGCCGCCGATCAATGCATGACCGGCATTGCGGAGATGATCCACGCGGTGCAGGTCGAGGCGACGTTCCCGGACGGCACGAAACTTGTCACCGTTCACAATCCCATCCGATGAAAGGCTCTGATCATGCGTCATATTCTCCCCTTCGTCCTCTTTGCTCCCACAGCCGCCCTCGCGGATAGCGGGCCGCATCTGCACCCGCATGGTGTGGATTCCCTGTGGCTGATCGCCGTGGCCCTGATCGCAGGTGCGGGCGGGTTGATGATCGGGAGGCGATGGAAATGATCCCCGGTGAGCTTATTTGCGCCGAAGGTGAGATCACGCTGAACGCGGGCGCAGCTGTCACTGAACTGATGGTTGCCAATACTGGCGACCGGCCCGTGCAGGTCGGCAGCCATTACCATTTTGCCGAGGTCAATAGCGGGCTGTCCTTCGACCGTGATGCCGCGCGCGGCCAGCGGCTCGACATTCCCGCAGGCACCGCCGTGCGGTTCGAGCCGGGGCAGAGCCGCGAGGTGCGTCTGGTGCCCTATGGCGGGGCGCGGCGGGTGTTCGGGTTCAACAAGCAGGTGATGGGGGATTTGTGATGCAAGCGCTTGATGCAAGGAGCCTCTTGCCCGGGATCGCGGCGCGAAGCGCCGCCGGGCAGCGCCCGACCGCCCCCCGGGCGGGCGCTTTTGCAACCTTGCGCCCCTGCGAGACCATGGCAGTATTTGAATACCATAAAGCGCATCCCACAAAGGTTTCAGCGCCCCCCCGCGGTCGGGCCCTGCCCGGCGGTGCACCTCTCGCTATGGGAGACCTCTAGATGCCCTACGCCATCCCCCGCGCCGCCTATGCCGCGATGTATGGCCCCACCACCGGCGACCGGCTGCGCCTTGGTGATACCGATCTCATCATCGAGGTCGAGCGGGATCTGACCCTCTATGGCGAAGAGGTGAAATTCGGTGGCGGCAAGGTGATCCGCGATGGCATGGGCCAGAGCCAGATCAGCCGCGCGGGCGGCGCCATGGATACGGTCATCACCAATGCGCTGATCGTCGATCATACCGGCATCACCAAGGCTGATGTCGGCCTGCGCGACGGCCTCATCGCCGGGATCGGCAAGGCGGGCAATCCCGATATCCAACCGGGTGTCGATATCATCATCGGACCGGGGACCGAGGCTATCGCGGGCGAGGGCAAGATCCTGACGGCGGGCGGGTTTGACGCGCATATCCATTTCATCTGTCCGCAACAGATCGACGATGCGCTGCATTCGGGGATCACCACCATGCTGGGCGGCGGCACCGGCCCGGCGCATGGCACGCTTGCCACGACCTGTACGCCCGGCCCCTGGCATATCGGGCGGATGTTGCAGGCGGCGGATGGCCTGCCGATGAATCTCGGCTTTGCCGGCAAGGGCAATGCGAGCCTGCCTGAGGCGCTGCACGAACAGGTCGCGGCAGGCGCCTGCGCGCTCAAGCTGCACGAGGATTGGGGCACCACCCTCGGCGCCATCGACTGTTGCCTTGGCGTGGCCGAGGTGACGGATGTGCAGGTGATGATCCACACCGACACCCTGAACGAAAGCGGCTTTGTCGAGAACACGATCCGGGCGATCGCGGGGCGCACCATCCATGCCTATCACACCGAAGGCGCGGGTGGCGGGCATGCTCCCGACATCATCCGCGTGGTCAGCAGCCAGAACATCCTTCCGTCCTCGACCAATCCGACCATGCCCTATACCGTCAACACGATCGAGGAACATCTCGACATGCTGATGGTCTGTCACCACCTCGACAAGGCGATTCCAGAGGACGTGGCCTTTGCCGAGAGCCGCATCCGGCGCGAAACCATCGCCGCCGAGGATATCCTGCACGATCTGGGCGCGTTCTCGGTCATGGCCTCGGACAGTCAGGCGATGGGACGGGTAGGCGAGGTGATCATCCGCACCTGGCAGACCGCGCACAAGATGAAACGGCAGCGCGGCGCGCTCGACGGCGAGACCGGCGACAACGACAATCTGCGGGTGCGCCGCTATATTGCCAAATACACCATCAACCCCGCCATCGTGCATGGGATCAGTGCCCATATCGGGAGTATCGAGGTCGGCAAACGGGCCGATCTGGTGCTCTGGGATCCGGCGTTCTTTGGTGCCAAGCCCGAGATGGTGTTGATGGGCGGTTCGATTGTTCTGGCGCAGATGGGCGATCCCAACGGCTCTATTCCAGCCCAACCGGTGCATTCCCGGCCCATGTTTGCCGCCTACGGGCGCGCCCTTGAGCGCTCCTCGGTCAGCTTTGTTTCGGCGGCGGCGCAGGCAGCAGGGATTGCGAACAGCCTTGGATTGCGCAAGGATACCGTTGCCGTCGAGGGCTGCCGGGGGCTGCAAAAGGCCGACATGGTGCTCAACAATGCCACCCCCCGGATCGAGGTCGATCCCGAGACCTACGAGGTGCGCGCCGATGGCGTGCTGCTGACCTGCGAGCCCGCCCGCGACCTGCCGCTGGCGCAGCGCTATTTCCTGTTCTGAGAGGCTGCCATGACCGATCTGCCGATTGCCCGTCATCTGCTGCACGAAGCCCCGCCAGAGGTCTCCGATCACGTGGTTCTGGACTATGATCAGAGACTGATCCGGCGCAAAAGGCTTGTCGCGCGTGCCGGTCTGACCTTTCTCGTCGATTTGCCGGAAGTGACGAATCTGGACGATCACTGGGGCTTTCAGCTTGCGGACGGGCGCGCTGTCGGGGTCTTGCCCGCGCTTGAGGATCTGATCGAGGTGCGCGGTGATCTGCCCCGTCTCGCCTGGCATATCGGCAATCGCCACACGCCCTGTGCCATGGGCGCCGATCATCTGACAATCCGCAGCGATCACGTGATCGCGGCGATGCTGGTGCAGCTTGGCGCGCATCTCACCCCCGTCACCGGTCCCTTTCGGCCCGAAGGCGGTGCCTATGGCAAGGGTCGCACGATGGGGCATGACCACAGCCACGCCCACACCCACGCCTGATGCTGAGTATCGGCCATCTCGCGCTCGTGCAGTGGCTTTCTCCCGCCTTTCCCACCGGTGCGTTTGCCTATTCGCACGGACTCGAGCGCGAGATTGCGGCGGGCACGGTCTTTGATGCCGACAGCCTTGAGACCTGGCTCGGCAATATCCTGCGCTTCGGCGCGGGGTGGCAGGATGCCGTGCTTGTGGCCCAAGCGCTGGACGGCGAGGCCGAGGCGCTCGACGACATGGCGCGCGCGCTCGCGCCCTGTGCGGAGCGCCTGCAAGAGGGGCTTGAGCAAGGCCGCGCCCTTGCCAACACCCTCACCGCGATCACCGGGCGCGCCCTGTCGCCCCGGATGCTGCCGGTGGCTCTGGGTGAGGCCGCAATGGCACTTGGCCTGCCCAAGTCGGACGTGATCGCGCTCTATCTCCAGGGCTTTGCCGGCAATCTCGTGACGATCGCCATCCGCCACGTGCCTCTGGGGCAGAGCGCGGGGCAGGGGGTGTTGGCGCGCATTCTGCCGCTGATCCACGATCTGGCGCGAACCGCCGCCACTGCCCCGCTCGATTCGCTTGGCGGCTGCGCGCTGGCGGGCGATCTCGCGGCCTTTCAACATGAGACCCAAGAGGTGAGGATCTTCCGCACATGAGCAGACATCCCATGAACAGCCCCCTGCGCGTGGGCATCGGCGGCCCCGTGGGGGCCGGCAAGACGACGCTGACCGAGCATCTGGCGCGCGCCCTTGGCTCGCGCTGCTCGATGGCGGTGATCACCAATGACATCTACACCCGCGAGGATGCAGACCATCTCATGCGCGCGCAGGTGCTGCCCGCCGCGCGCATCCGGGGGGTGGAAACGGGGGGCTGCCCGCATACCGCGATTCGCGAGGATGCCTCGATCAACCTTGCCGCCGTGGCCGATCTGATGACCGCCTTTCCAGATCTCGATCTGATCCTGATCGAATCGGGTGGCGACAATCTGGCGGCCACCTTCAGCCCAGAACTGGCCGATCTCAGTCTCTATGTGATCGACACCGCCGCCGGTCAGGACATTCCGCGCAAACGCGGGCCGGGGGTGACGAAATCGGACCTGCTCGTCGTCAACAAGACCGATCTCGCCCCTCATGTCGGTGTCGATCTGGCGTTGCTGGAGGCCGATACCGCCACCGCGCGCGGCGCGCGTCCCTATGTTATGGCGCAGTTGCGGAGCGGCAGGGGGGTTGCCGAAATCATCCGTTTCCTCGAGGACTCTGGCGGTTTGCGCCTTGACAGAGCCTATCCGCTGCCGATCAGCACCCCGGCTGCAAAGACCAGCGCGCCCCCCAGCACCACCTGAAACGTGGCGCGAAAGAATGGCGTGTCCATATAGCGGTTCTGGATCCAGACGATCGCCCAAAGCTCGACAAAGACCACGACAAAGGCGATCATCGTGGCGGTCCAGAAATCCGGGATGAGATAGGGCAGCGCATGGCCCAACCCGCCCAGAGTGGTCATCACCCCGGCGGCGATCCCGCGCTTGAAGGGGCTGCCGCGCCCCGACAATTCGCCATCATCGCTCGCGGCCTCGGTAAAGCCCATCGAGATGCCTGCGCCGATACTCGCCGCCAGCCCGACCAGGAAAGTGGTCCAGGTGTCCTGCGTGGCAAAGGCCGTGGCAAAGATCGGCGCCAGCGTCGAGACAGAGCCATCCATCAGCCCCGCCAGTCCCGGCTGCACCCAGGTCAGCACAAACTGACGATGTGCCTGACGATCCTCGGCGGCGCGGGTGTCTTCACTCAGATGTTCGGCCTGCAATTCCCCGGCCCGGTTCTGATGGCCTGCCTCGGCAGCGGCGAGATCGCCCAAGAGCTTGCGCGTCGCGGCATCGCTGGTGCGCTGTGCGGCCTTGAGATAAAACGCCTCGGCGTCGCGCTCCATCCCCTCGGCCTCGTCGCGGATCCGCTCGATTCCCAGATTCTCGATCAGCCAGACCGGCCGGCGATTGTAGAATCCCGCCACATGCTCGCGCCGGATCAGCGGAATCACCTCTCCGAACCGCGCCCGATGCAGCTCGATCAGGCGGTGGCGGTGGCCATCCTCTTCGGTCGCCATGCCGTCGAAGACTGCTGCGGTATCGGGGTAATCGGCGCGCAGCATTTCTCCATAAGAGCGGTAGATTCGCGCATCGTCCTCTTCCGAGGAAATTGCCAGAGCGAGGATTTCCTGCTCCGACAGATCCTTGAAGCGACGACGACTGGAGAGTCCGGGAATCATGGCAATCCTCTTTTAGAATTGTTCTAATGTATAGCGGTGATGCTGGCCATCAAGCAGAAAACGGCCGACGGGAGCACAATATATGAACTGATCGGTTCATTTCATATTGCAATCTAAACTAACCATTAGATCCCTTTCTGAACAAGCCAGTTCAGTTCGGGAGTCCGACATGAAACACATCTTGACCGCCTTCACTCTGTCTCTGGCGCTGGCCGCCTCCTCCAGCAGCGTGGTGTCAGAGGCCCGTGCCGCCTGACACATTTCGTCACGGCTGCGATTGCTTCGGGGCGCGGCATCCGGTCCGCAAGCGCAAAGCTCAGGGCCTCGGCATGGATCAGGCCCGATCCGTCATCCAGAAGCCGCACCATCGCGTTGCTGTCGGTGCAGCGCCGCGCCCTGCACCAGACTGGCCAATCCGATGACATGCCGAGCCAACGCCGCCAGCGCCGATGCCGCGACCGGATTCTGCTTTTGCGGCATGGTCGAAGAAGCCCCCGATCCACCCCGAAAGCCGACTTCGGCAAGACCGGATTGCGATAGCAAAAGTACGTCCACTCCCAGTTTGCCCAGACCCCCCGCGAGACCGGCGGCAAAGGCGGCCAGATGACCGGGCGCAGAGCGGTCACTGTGCCAGCTATGCCCGGGATCGGCCAGCCCCAGTTCGCGTGCCAGTGCGGCGCGCGCCTCCGGGCCCAGAGGCCTATGGCCGATAGCGTGCCCGCCGCGCCCCGGGTCGCGGCGCGCCCGCCTCTGCCAATCCGGCAAGGTTGGTCAGAATCGTGCCAAGGCGACGCTCCCACAGCACCAGCATGTGGCGCAGGCGCAGGGCAAGGCCGGTGTCCATGATGTCCTGGCTGGTGGCCCCCAATGCAGGTATTGCAGCGAGTCGGGCGACCCTGCGGCCTGGCGGATCGCTGCCAGCAGCGCAGGCACCGGCACTCCGTTGCGTGCGGTTTCTTCTGTCAGGGCGGCAGGGTCGATCTCAACCTCTTGCGTGGCGCGGTCGATCTCGGTCGCGGCGTCGGCCGGAATGATGCCCAGCCCGCCCTGCACTTTCGCCAGCGCCCCTTCGACCAAAAGCAAGGCCAGCACTTCGGACCTGTCTGAAAACAGGTTCTCGGTGTCATCATCGCCAAAGAGGTGGCCATAGAATTGAGAGATGGCGGGGGCGGCGGGCATGGGGATCCTCGGATGAAGGGCAAGCCATCATGCCGCCCTCACCGTGCGTTGTTCGATCCGTTTCTCGTGCTGCCCCGCGTTGTTGGAGGCAAAGGTCAGATCCTTCGTGCCCGCGTCCTTGATGGCCTGCAACAGCAATTCGGGAATGCCGCAGAGGCCAAACCCGCCCGCCGCGATCAGCATCCCGTCAAACAGAAGCCCGTCCAGCGCCTCCGCCGCCGAGCCATAAACCTTGTTCATGTCAGATCCCCCTCAGGCCAAGGATCGCCCGCGCCTGAGCCGGTGTCGCGACGGGGCGTTGGTATTTTTCGCACAATTCCACCACGCGTTGAACGAGGGCCGCGTTCGACGGAGCGAGCGTGGCTCTGTCCAGCCGCACATTGTCCTCCAGACCGGTCCGGGCATGACCGCCCGACGACACCGCCCAGTCGTTCAGCACGATCTGGTTCGGCCCGATCCCCGCCGCACACCACGGCGCATCGGCACCAAACAGGCGGTGGACGGTTCTGATGTAATAATCGAACACCTCACGATCCGCCGGCATGGCATTCCTGACCCCCATCACGAACTGCACATAGGGGCGATCAGCGATCTGGCCCTTGTCCCACATCTCCTTGGCCTTCAGGATATGGGACAGGTCAAACGCCTCGATCTCCGGCTTGACATCGTGGCGCAGCATCTCTGACGCCAGCCAGTCCACCAGATCAGGCGGGTTTTCATAGACCCGCGTCGGGAAGTTGTTCGAGCCGACCGAGAGCGAGGCCATGTCGGGCCGCAGGGGCAACATGCCGCCCCGCGTCTGGCCAGCCCCTGACCGCCCGCCGGTGGAGAGCTGCACGATCATGCCCGGGCAATGCGTTTCCAGCCCCTCTTTCAAGGCGGCGAATCTTTCGGGGTCCGACGATGGGGTTTCGTCGTCGTTGCGGACATGGCAATGGGCAATCGTCGCCCCCGCCTCGAACGCCTGTTGCGTGCTTTCGACCTGTTCGCGGACGGTAATCGGAACCGCCGGGTTGTCGGCCTTGCGCGGCAGAGAGCCGGTGATCGCAACACAGATGATGCAGGGGGTCGTCATTGGTCAAACATCCATGAATACGGTTTCATCGATACCCTGAAGGCGAATGTCGAAGCGATAGTGGCCCGGATTCACCCGACGCGCCAAAAGGGTCTGACGCCGGTCCACCTGTTCGATCAGATTTAACACCGGATCGGTGCTGTTGTCCTCGTCCTCGAAACACATCCGCGTGTTGAGCCCGATGTTGATGCCGCGGGCGACGATCCACAAGTTGATAGGCGGGGCCATGGCCCGGCCGTTGCGGCCCATGACCGACCCCGGCTTGATCGTGTCAAAGGTCCAGAGACCGGTTTCGAGGTCGGTGATCACCCGACCCCAGCCGCGAAAGTCCGGAGCGCAGTCGGCATCGCGCGGGTCTTTGCCATACGGGTAGAGGCCCGCTGCGTCGGACTGCCAGACCTCTAGCAGCACGTCCTTGACCGGGGCGCCGGTGCCGTCCGTGACGATGCCTTCGACCCGAATGCGTTCACCCGGCGCCTGGGGTCCGGCAATGTCTTGTCCCAGCTCTTGCCGGAAAATCGAAAAGCCTGCCGCGCCGGGGACGAGACCGATATGGACATAGGGACCGGCGGTCTGTGACGGTGATTCCTTGCGGTAATTCAATGATTGCGGCATCTCAGTTTCCCTCCAGACGGTTTTCAAACAGGGTCGAACGCCGCCCCCGCAGCACGATGTCGAACTTGTAGGCCAGGCAATCCAACGGGATCGCGGGATTCGTGTCCAGTGGTGCGATCAGCTGATCTATTGCGCGCCGGTCGGGGATGGCGTGCACGATGGGGCATTGATGGATCAGAGGGTCGTCCTCGAAATACATCTGGGGGATCAGGCGCTGGCAGAAGGCCGAACCGAACACCGAAACATGGATATGTGCGGGCCGCCAGTTATTGACCCAGTTGCGCCACGGATAGGCGCCGGGTTTGACGCTGCGGAAGCAGTAGAAGCCATCCGCGTCGGTCAACGTCCGGCCACGGCCGCCGAAATTGGGATCGATCGGGGCAAGATACGTATCTTTCCTGTGGCGATAGCGTCCGCCTGCATTGGCCTGCCAGATTTCGACCAGCGTATCGGGCACGCCGCGACCGTTTTCATCCAGCACCCGACCATGGAAATTGATCCGCTCGCCCACCGGATCGCCGGACTTGGCGTAGTTGCGGATCAGGACATTGTTGATCGGGTTGATGTCGTTGTGGCCAAAGGTTGGACCGGTCAGTTCCGACAAGGATCCCTGCAACGACAGCATCGCCAGACGCGGGCTTCGCGGCACGCTGGTCTTGCAATCGGGAGTGTGGACGGGCGGTTGCCAGAGGCGGTCGTGTTGATAAAACTCTGCCGGCTTCATTTTTCCTCCTCGGCCAAGGTGGCGAGGTTGTCGCCGCGCGCGCCTTGCTGGCCGCAAACCGACTTGTCGCCGCCTTGCAACACGGCACCGATGCGTGATTTGCACCTTGCATGACATCTGCTTTCTGCCGGACCTGCTTGGATTTCAACCGCACCACTCAAAGGTGCGACGGGCTGTCTTTCCTGCTGATTTCGAGCCGGGGATGAGGTAGGAACGCGGGAGAACCGTGATGTCACCCACAGGGTTGGAGCCAATGGACAACGACAGCCCCGCCTATCTGACGACAAAGGAGGTCGCGGATCTCTTGCGTGTCAAGGAACGCAAGGTCTATGACATGGTGGCCACGGGTGAAATTCCGCATCGCAAGATCACCGGTAAACTGTTGTTTCCGCAGAGCGAAGTGGTGGACTGGATCGAGGGATCAGGCGTCCTGCATCCTGTCGCGCGACCGGCGTTGGTGACTGGTTCCCATGACCCGCTGCTCGACTGGGCTCTGCGCGAGAGCGGATCGAATCTGGCAACGCTCTGGAATGGGAGCAGCGTCGGTCTGGCCGTCTTTGCCGAGGGCGGGGCGGCGCTTGCCGGGCTGCATGTTCCGGGCGATGCGGACTGGAACATCGATGCGGTCGAGGCGCTCGGCCTGCGTGACGCCGTGCTGATCGGCTGGGCCGAGCGGGTGCGCGGTCTGATCCTGGCACCGGGCGTTGCCGATATGGTTCGGGATTTCAGTGATCTGCGTGGGCGTCGGGTGATCCTGCGACAGGAAGGGGCTGGCACGACCGCGCTTTTCGAGCGCCTGATGGCGGCAGCGGGGCTGTCTGCGGGCGATATCCTGACACGTCCAAGCCCGGCCTATACCGAGAGCGATGCCGCCGCGGCGATTGCGGCGGGTGAAGCAGAAGCGACATTGGGGATCGAGTCGATGGCGCGGCAGTTTCGGCTGGTGTTCCGGCCCCTGCTGCAAGAACGGTTCGACCTGCTGATCGACCGGCGCGCCTATTTCACCTACGGCGTGCAGCGGCTGATGCAGTTTTCGAGATCCGAAACGATGATCGCCAAGGCAGCCGCCCTTGGCGGATACGATCTGAGGGAACTGGGCACCGTGCGGTGGCTGTCGTCGTGAGCGGGCAGATCCGTCAGCCGCCCGCGTTCGGGAAAAAGAGCTGCTTGCCCTCGATCATGTAATCCGCGATCGCCTGTTGGCCTGCCTCGGACAGCACCCAGTCGATGAAGGCCTGCCCGGCCTCGGCCTTGACCGTCGGGTGCTTTTCCGGGTTCACGAGGATGATCCCATACTGGT